>Ga0115011_10000496_pt1 | contig 32103 bp, 23 predicted proteins | sample TroAtlMetagenome_2_FD_88705 | JGI IMG/M metagenome (GOLD analysis project Ga0115011, IMG submission 88705) | Marine eukaryotic phytoplankton communities from Atlantic Ocean - Tropical Atlantic ANT8 Metagenome | ecosystem: Environmental > Aquatic > Marine > Oceanic | place: Tropical Atlantic... | reverse complement strand
GCTTCAATTTCTTCACTAGTACATCCAGCTAATGCTGCTCCAAAAAAGAGCATAATAACCAGAACGGTTCTTATTTTATCCATAACGTCTGCTAAAAAATAGTAGTATTAATACGATTCTACTACTTTATCAGTTTTCTTCTTAAAAATCGAAGCAATTGTAAGAACCAAGACATTCAGAAATAGCCCAGGTGCAGGGATTCCTTTATCCTCTTCAGTTATAATGAGATTTTTTGAACTTTCTTTAACTAATAAAAAAGAATCACCAATGGTGTTATCCGTACGTACGTATTCTACATGCATTGTTTCAGTAGTGTGATTTACTGTAATATGCATTACTCCATGAGTTGCTTCTCTATGGAATGACCAATCAGGTTGTTCTTCTCCATATTCATATGAATCTTTTCCACCTACTCCAGCAACAATGTGAATTGGTGAAAAACCTGAAACAAACATTAAACCATCATCATTTATCCCTCTAGTTGTAATATTTTCATTTACAACTGGCCAGGTTCTTTCATAAAAATGATCATGACCCCATATTGCTAAATCAACCGAATTTTCAAATAAAATTGGTTCTAGAAGCGTTCTTAATTCAATCATTGTATCATCATGAGTTTCATGACCATGAGAAGTGTAAAGAGGTTTATGCCCATATATTACTATCCAAGGAACAGTCTCTCTATTTGCATTTGCAGTAGCTAAATCATCTCTTATCCAATCTAATTGTTCTGTCCCTTCATGATATGGATGTTCTGTAGAAATTGCAATAAAATGAACTCCTCCATAATCGAAACTATGCCAAAAATCAGATCCACTACTACTTGGCATCTCAAATCTTGTTTCATAAGCATCAAATCCATATCCATATACAGTTTCATTTTCATGATTGCCTGGGGACATCATCCAAGGGATGTGTGCTAAACTAGTTTGATACTTTTTACCATAATCATCCCATACACTTTGCTCCCCGTTTGCATATGAAATATCACCTGAAAGTATTACCAATTCTGCAGCATCAAAACTTCTTACTAAATTTGCAGTGTTTTGAGCATCATCAGACATACCATGATCTCCAAATGCAATAAATTCAAAAGATTCCTTTTCAAAATCTTGAGTCGTAAATGTGAATGTATCAGACCAATCTGCAGCATGACCATCTCCAACTCGATAGGTATATTCTGTTGCAGGCAATAAATCAACCATTATTGCAGAATGGAATACCATGTCATGGTCATAACACATCTCAGTCCCATCGGTGACCGTTTTATCAGCAGTAGGATCATCAATTCCAATTCCATATTCTACAATAGAATTTGTTAATCCTGGAGTAGCCCAAATCACAAGCATTTCTGATGGGTTTTGAGTTAATTGAATATGTATTTGTTCCGGAGTATGATCTGAAATAACGTGTGTTGTTGCGGGGCAATCTGGATTAATATTAATTATTTGAGCAGAAGAAATTGGTGACAATACACTAATCAAAAAAACACATAATAGTGCAATAAAAAGCCTCTTCATATTATTACGCAAGAGGTATGACAAGTTAGTAATTTTCTATCTAATCTAAGGGATGGACTATTTTTTTACCCGCTGGATCAGCGAGATTTAATGTCCATCTTAATGTTTTAATCACGCCTCTTAATGCGGTGTAATTTCTTAATGCCTCAGCATTTTGTCTTACATTCATTGTTCCACTTTTGAAATGTTTTTCCCACAATACTTTCCTTTCTTCTGCTTCTCTTAGCATTTCTCTTAATTCTTCAGCAGAGCGTCTCGTATCCATATCAAGCACCATTAATGGCCGTGCGAAAAACCATCCCTTTTGAACTCTATTGTTTCACGATTGAATATTATTGTAATTCTCGTTGTAATTTTTTTATCGTAAGCCCAAATCTTTTTGCAGAAATCTCTAAACTTTTAATTCCAAATAATTTTTCTCCTGCTAAGAATTCTAAACATGCACCACCACCAGTAGATACATGCCCTATTTGTTTTGCAAGCCCTAAATTATTGATTAATGTTGCAGTATGTCCTCCTCCAACAACAACAAATGCTTTACTTTCTGCGCAAGCATTTATTATTTCCATAGTTCCAAATTTAAAATCATCTAATTCAAAAACACCTGCTGGGCCATTCAAAATGATTGTGCCGGCATTCTTTATTTCTGAAGATGCAGTAAATGTTGATTGAATCCCCAAATCAAAAATTTGATGTTCAGTAGGTAATTGAGAAATTCCAATATCAATTCTTTTACCATTTACATTTAATGCAACATCAGTAGGCATAATGATTTTTTCAGAATAATTAGAAATAATTTCTCTTATGTCTTCGCATGTTTTTTCCCATTTATTACCTAATTCTTTTTTGAGAAAATCTCTATTAATTTCACCAATATTTGTACCTGAAAGTTCTAAAAACAAATTTGCAACTCCTCCAGTAACTAATATTTTATCTGCGATCATTTCTTTTAGCATATTTTTAGCAACTTTTACAGAATCATCAACTTTAATTCCACCTAAAATTGCAATACAAGGCTTTTTGGGATTTTTCATCGCATTTCCTAGAGAATTTAATTCATTCATCATTAATGTTCCAGCAATGCAAGGTAATGCGTATGTGAATCCTGTAATTGATGGTGAATTTCTGTGGGCACAAGCAAAAGCATCATTAATAAAAACATCTGCTATACTAGATAATCTTTGAACAAAAGTGGTGTCCATTTGACTTTCAAAATCATTTGTTTTACAATCTAACTCTTCTTGAATCATTCTTACATTGTTTAGTAATAATATATCTCCAATATTCATTTCTTCAATTGCTGAAAATGCTTTTTCTCCACAAATATCCTCTACAAATTTAACAGCCCTACCAAGGAGTCTTTGAAATTCTCTTGCGTGCCCAGAAGTACTAGTAAAATCTTTTTTTCCAGGCCTAGATTGATGTGTAAGAATAATCAATTTAGTTTTAGTTAATTTATTGATTGTTGGAATAACAGCTTTTAATCTAGAATCATCTAGGAAAGAGTTGTTTATTGGGTGTAATGGGCTATTTCCATCAATTCTTAATAATACAGTTTTCCCATCAAGAAAGACGTCATCTAAGGTGCGTATTGCCCCCATTAAACAATCCCAATAAATGGCGCTTATTAGTTGAATGGACTCAAAAGTTTTGTTTTGCAGAATTATAATTACTTGTTAAACAAGAATATTAATCACAAAATTTAGAGAATATTCATAGTGTCTGAAAATTCCCTGAATTTATGGCAGGAGATTCAAGGGGCGTTGGAAGAATTTCAACTAGCACCTCAGATTTTGGTATTTCAGGCAGAGAAAGTCATGATTCTAGTAAATACTACCAATCTAAAATCAATCAAAATCAAATTAGTTTCCGAGAAGTAGGTGAACTTCAGGATTATCCTTCTGAATTAATTAACAAAATTGTTTGTGAGGATTCAAGAAAATTGTCATTTTTACCAGATAATTGTGTGCATTTGATGATTACTTCTCCTCCTTACAACGCTTGCAAAGAATATGATGATGATTTAAGTTTAAATGAATATCTGGGATTGTTAAAAGATGTTTTTGAAGAAACATATAGAGTATTAGTTCCAGGTGGTAGAGCTGCGATAAACATTGCTAATTTAGGACGTAAGCCCTATATTCCATTATCAACTTATATTAATCAAATAATGAAAGAAATTGGATTCTTGATGAGGGGAGAAATAATTTGGGACAAATCAGCATCAGCAGGTTCTAGTTGCGCTTGGGGCTCCTTCAAAAGCGCATCAAATCCTTGTTTAAGGGATATTCACGAATATATCTTGATATTTAGTAAAGGTGATTACAAACTTCCTCGTTTGAAAATAGAAAAAGAGGAAAGGTGCGACACAATTGAAAGTAAGGAGTTTGTAGAATTCACCAAATCAATTTGGCGCTTTCCTACAGTTTCTGCCAAAAGAGTAGGTCATCCTGCACCATTTCCAGTTGAATTACCAAGAAGATTAATTGAATTATATTCATTCAAAGGAGATATCGTTATGGATCCATTCATGGGATCTGGGTCCACTTGTATTGCTGCATTAGATACAAACAGAAGATATTTAGGTATTGATATTGATCAAGAATATTGTGACCTAGCACTTAATAGGATTTCATCTAGGAAATAATAGTTTTTTAATCGGAAGTTGAATAAACCCAACTGTTCACGGAGTAACATGATCGAATTCCAAATCGAACTTACAGATAAACCGGGACAACTTGCAGGAGTTACTGAAGCAATCGCATTAGGCGGGGCAAATATTCTAGGCGCAGCAGCAATTGGTAAGGCAAGGCCAGCAGTGGCTTTAGTTGTCGATGATGAAGAAGCAACAAGAAAATCATTAGATGAATTTGGTGCGAATTATGTGATGAATGAATTATTACTTTACACCCTTGATCATAGACCAGGTGCCCTAGCTGAATTCACAAGAAAAATTGCAGATTCAGGAATCAATCTAAATTCATTTTACATTATGCATATGGAAGAATCAACCGCTGAAATAGCATTTACAGTAGATAAGATTGATTTAGTTTGTGAGATGTTTAATATTTCTCATTAAAGAGTAAATATTTCACCTTCTTTAGATATGCTCCAACCCATTTTCTTTAGGATTAAATATTCATTACTATCTTCGTGATTTAGAGGATTCGTATGATTTAGATGCGTGAATTTAATTTCTGGCATTCCTTCCTTTTTTTCACCAATAAGTTGCAATGTTTCAATAATTGGAGGGTGAATAACTACCTTTTGATTTCTTTGTTTTAATTCGTTTGAAGACCAAAAAGTTCCATCAATTAATGCGATGTCTATATTTTCATCATCGAACCATTCAATAATTTCTTTTTTATTTACACATTTTAGTGTATTTTCCCATGAATCATGATCTGGTAAAAACAATAAATTTTTATTTGGCCCTTGAATTAAAAAAGCATGCATATCAGATAATTCAGCTCTATGAGGGACTTGAATAGGTTTAATTGAGAACCCACAATTGGGAGTAGGAGTATATGATTTTAGATTTTCGAATTCATTAAGATATATATTTTTTAATTTTACAAGTAAATTCCAATTTGGGGTATTTTTAATTAATTTTGATAAACTTTTACTACAATTAACTTGTAAGTTATTTGAATTAATAACCTCTCTACCAAATAGGCCTAACCCATCAATATGTCCATGATGTGAATGAGTAATCCACAATGAATCTAATGGTTTTTCTACAGGGTCCACTGAATGCCACAAGTTCAATTGCCATGCTAAATCTCTAGTTGCTTCTATTAGATGTGTGGATGAATCTGCACCTACAATGCCTAATGAAACAGGATGCTTTCTTAATGAGGGATTTTCTCTGGCAGGTTTACAACAATCTGCTCCACATCCTGCTTGAGGAAAGCCTCCATCTTGTGAAACACCTAAAACAGTAACACGTACATCACGTCCCATATATGGTGTCACAAACATCAAACCCTTTTCAATTCCTCCTCCTAGGGCCCCCCATGGGCTGGAACGAATCGGACCTTTGTGGGCCTGAAGGTGAGGATTGGAGAGTGCCAGTTTCTGAATTGGAAAATAGGCAATCATTATTTGCAAATGCACTTGATTCTGAAGGTTTAGATGGAGCACTTTTACATAATCCTGTGGACTTGTATTATTTCTGCGGAGGAAGACAGAATGGTGCAATGTATATTCCTGCAGAAAGTAAAGAATCTACTCCCGTACAATTTGTCAGAAGAAGTTTGAAAAGAGCAAAATATGAAGCGGGAGGAGATGACGCTGTTCACGAAATAGTAAGTTTTCCAAGGTTATCACAATTTTCTGAGGATCTAATTTCTAGAGGAGTAACTAAAACCCCTTCAATGCAATTATCTAGTATTCCTTATTCTTTTGGAACCAAATTCAAAAAATCTTTACTAGAACTTAATGGAGAATTAAAAGATTGTAATCGAATTATTCATCAAATACGAGAAAAAAAGTCTAATTGGGAACTTGAACAAATGAGTATTGCTGCAGAGGTTCAGTTACAAATGTTTGACTCAATTGGAGCTTTAGGTTGTGAAGGGGTTACTGAATTAGAATTAACAGCTTCAGCCGAGGCAATAAGTAGAGCAGCTGGTTTTGGAGGAGAGGTTTCTATGAGAAGATACCCAATGCAATGTAATAGAGGGGTTGTTGTTGCAGGAAGAAGCGGCGGCATACCTTCATTTTTTGATGCAGCAGTTGGAGGAATAGGACCTTATCCAGGTGCAGGAATGGGATCAGGTTTTGGAAAAGTAAAATCAGGAGAACCCGTACTTGTAGATCTTCTTCATGCACATAGAGGGTATATTGTAGATATGACAAGAATGTTTGTAGTTGGAAAATTATCAAAGGAATGGGAAAACAAACTTGAAGATATGCAAACCGTAAAAGAAGTAGTAGTTGATGTATTACATCAAAGAAAAACATGTGCAGAGGCATGGGTTGCAGGATTCGAATTAGCATGTGAATTAGGTTATGAAGATAATTTAATGGGAATGAGACCAGATCAATCTAGATTTTTAGGTCATGGAGTTGGATTAGAATTAGACGAAAGCCCTGTTGTTGCAGCAGGTTTTGACAGAGGATTAGAGGAAGGGAGTACAATAGCAATTGAACCTAAAGTAGTATACCAAGAAGGAAGTATTGGAACAGAAGATACTTGGGTAATGACCGAATCTGGGATGGAGCCAATTACTGCTGGAGCAGCATTCCCTTGGATTTTCGAATGGGAGTGAATATATGGCAACGAAACCTTGGTCAACCTCAAGTATTGGCACAGTTGCAAGTCAATTTACAGACATGAGAATTTCTGGAGATGTAAAAATAAAATTAGTAGATTTATTATCATTAAAGTTAAAACAAATTGTTAAAGAAATTGAATTTGAAACATTGGAAAAGGAACCAGAAAGGAAAACATTAGATGATCCTAGAAGAGAGAGACTAGGTTTTAGTCGCACAAGGGGATTGATATTAGCTCAAATAAAAAGTGTAGAATCAGTGGGGGCTTCTGCAGTAGTATGTGTAAATGAAGAATTAGAAAAATATTTGCAACAATTAATATTACTTTCTTCAAGAGCAGCATCACAAAATAGAGTTGGAACAATAAAAATTAGGCATTTGGAACAAGTTATAGAAGAATTTGAACAAGAAGAACCATCTAACGAATCTTCAATTGAGGAACAAAGTGAGAGTGAACCTCAAGAATCATTAAATTTGAACGTTGGAATAATTAATGATTCATTATCGATGAAAAGGTTATGCAAAACTTTAGCAGGAATGCCAGTAAGTGATGAATGTGTAGACGAATTATTATTATTATATTCAGATTATGCTGAAGAATTAGAATATAAATTACAAGGAGCATTATTTGGAAATAATTTACATGCAATACATGAAAGTATGGAAAAATTAGAAGAGATTAGGCAATTGGGCTTTTTGCGTAGAATTTTAAGACAAGCAAGTGAAAAAGCAATAGAGGAAGGATCAAGAAAAGTTGATGTTAGTCATGTAATCCAAGTTGATCCATATTATTTTGAAAACTAAATTTTATATAAAATCGAAATTTTGTTACGTATTAGGGACTTATTATGAAGGACATGTCAAATGAAAATGAATCAAAATGCCCAGTAATGCATGGTGCAACTAGCACAAGTAGTAAAGGTACAGAAAATACCGATTGGTGGCCAAATCAATTAAATTTGAATATATTACATCAACATGATTTCAAATCTAATCCGATGGATGGTAATTTTAGTTACAAAGAGGCTTTTCAATCATTAGATTATGAATCATTAAAGAAAGATATTCATGCACTAATGACAGATAGTCAAGATTGGTGGCCAGCAGATTATGGTCATTATGGTCCATTTTTTATTAGAATGACATGGCATGCTGCAGGAACATATAGAATCGGTGATGGACGCGGTGGTGCTGGAACTGGTGCACAAAGGTTTGCTCCTCTAAATAGCTGGCCAGACAACGGGAATCTTGACAAAGCAAGACGCCTTTTATGGCCAATTAAACAAAAGTATGGAAATAAAATTAGTTGGGCAGATTTATTAGTTCTTACTGGAATTATTGCAATAGAATCTATGGGAGGACCTATTTTCGGATTTGGTGGAGGAAGGCCTGATATTTGGCATCCAGAAGAAGATATCTACTGGGGAGCCGAAGATGAATGGCTAGGAGACAATAGATATGGCGATACTCGTCAAGATTTAGAAAATCCACTTGCTGCAGTTCAAATGGGGTTAATCTACGTAAACCCAGAAGGGCCAAACGCAAATCCAGATCCTCTATTAAGTGCACAAGATATCAGAGAAACATTCGCTAGAATGGCAATGAATGATGAAGAAACAGTTGCTTTAACTGCTGGTGGACACACATTTGGTAAGGCACACGGTGCTGGTGATGCAGATCTTGTTGGTGTAGAACCTGAAGGAGCAGATATAGAAGAACAAGGATTTGGATGGATGAGTACCCATGGGTCAGGTAAGGGCAGAGATGCTATTACTAGTGGAATTGAAGGTGCTTGGACTGCAAATCCTACACAATGGGATAATGGATACTTTGATATTCTTTTCAAGTACGAAGATAACTGGAAATTAGTAAAGAGTCCTGCAGGAGCACAGCAGTGGACTCCAGAGAACCCTGATGAAGAAGATATGGCACCTGATTCCGAAGATTCTTCAAAGAAAGTCCCTACAATGATGACTACTGCCGATATGGCAATGATTAGAGATCCAGAATACAGAAAGATTTCCAAGAGATTTCATGAGAATCCAGATGAATTTGGAGATGCATTTGCAAGAGCATGGTTCAAACTACTGCATAGAGATATGGGCCCAAAGGCAAGGTACCTAGGTCCTGATGTTCCAGATGAAGACCTTATTTGGCAAGATCCTGTTCCTAATGGAAGTACTTCTTACAATATCAGCGCATTAAAAGATGCAATCAAGTCTAGTGGTTTATCTATATCTGAAATGGTAGAAACAGCTTGGGCGAGTGCATCCACATTCCGTGGTTCTGATAACAGAGGAGGAGCAAATGGTGCAAGAATAAGATTAGCACCTCAGAAAGATTGGGCAGCAAACAAGCCAGAACAATTGGCTAAGGTTCTTTCAGTACTAACACCGCTTGCTGAAGCACACGGCTCAAGTGTAGCAGATGCAATCATACTTGCTGGAAATGTTGGAATTGAAATGGCCTCTGGAGTTGAAGTGCCATTTACTTCTGGAAGAGGAGATGCTTCTGCCGAACAAACAGACGAGCATTCCTTTGCTGTTTTAGAACCAGTTTCATGTGGATTCAGGAACTTCTTATTGAAGAATTATGCAGTAAGTCCTGAAGAAATGATGCTTGATAAGGCTCAATTACTTGGTTTAACAGCTCCAGAAATGACTGTGCTAGTTGGTGGATTGAGATCTTTAGGAGTATCTTCTGACGACAGAGGATTATTTACAGACGGTTCAAGCCTATCTAATGCATGGTTCAATACTTTACTTGACATGGGAGTAGAGTGGACTGCAACAGGAAGTAATTCCTATGATGCACATGACCGCTCAAACGGTGAAAAAGTTCGAAGTGCAACAAGATATGACTTAGTATTCGGTAGTAACTCTCAACTAAGAGCAATAGCTGAAGTTTATGCTCAAGAGGATAATGGAGATAAATTTGTGAGTGATTTCATAAATGCTTGGAATAAAGTTATGAATGCAGATTTGTTTGCTTAAATTGAATTACATTTAATATTAATTTCATAATATTTCCCACGATTTATTATTGTTCGTGATTTTTCCTAATCTTTCTAATGATAATAAATGAGCAAGTGTTTGTTGTTGAGACAAACCTATGTGGACATTAGGAGTATCATCATAGGTAAATGTACTAATTTCTTTTAGTGTATTAATTCCCGAATGAATTGCTTCATATACTCTTTTTTGACGCTTTTTTCGATGATTAATGTAGTAAGAAAGAATCTTTTCTGGAACAGAAATTAATGGACCATGTGAAGGAAATAAGATACGAGGTTCTAATTTTTTTATTCGTTCTAACTGTTCAATATAAATTTCCATATTCCCTTCATTTGGGATTAAAATTGTACCATGTCCTGCTACCATATCTCCTGCAATCAAACCCGCTTTCGAAGATAAACAAATATGTCCTGGGCAATGGCCAGGCGTAATCAATACTTTCCATTCTGTAGGAAATTCTGAATGATTAAGTAATATTTTGTCATTATCATTTAGAATAATAGCATCTTCAATCCCTAAGTATTCAGATGTATGTTTTGAGCACCAAATTTCTCCTCCAATTAAATTCTTCAGATTTTTTAAATTTCCATAATGATCCGAATGTCTATGAGTTAATAAAAATCCAATTATATTTCCATTTAATGATTTTACTAATTCCATAATCCATTCGAGATCTTCTTTATTATGGGCGGCAGGATCTACTAATAACAAATCTCCTCCTTCTCTGCCAAGAAGATAACAATTTGTTGTTGTAGCAGGAGGTAATGTTGCTGTTTTAACTGGAATACAAATTACACCTGCTGAAAAATTTATTTCCCGTTCTTCTGGAGAATCTGAACTTAGATTATTAATGGCATAATTTAATTTAATTCCCTTTTTAAGTTGGAAATCTAAATCTCTAATTAAACTAAATAATGGAGGTGGTAGATAGATGGAATGCTCATTCCAATCAGAAAGTAATTTTTTTATTGAATACCATTTTGCTTCATCAAATTCAGTTTGTTCTTCTAAATCAAAGTCAGGTGCATCTATTGAAACGTGAAGATGGAAAAAACGATTATGAAACCTCATTGGGGCAAAAATAGGAGTAATTCTTTCACGTATTAATGTTAAACCAGTAGGGTCAAATTTAATATTATTAGCAATTACTTCTTTCAACCAATTTTCTTTATTTTCGAGAACAGAGAGTCTTATTTTTTTATCAACTGAACATATATTATTATTATTAATCGTAAGTCCTAATTCTTCACATAACTCGCGAATAATACAAATTTTCATAGCACCATGTTCATCAGCATCTAAATTTAATTTTGTTACTGATTCTATGTCTTTACGACTTAATCCTCCTCCTGGAAACGACCAAAAATTAGGGAAAGCACGCATCGATTTAGCTCTTTTTCCGAGCAAAATTTCTATCTCCCCATTATTTGAACGTGTCAACATTAATGAAGAACTATCACGAATAGGTGCTGCAGAAACAGCATCAAAATTTAGCCCAGAGGGTACTTCGCTCACAACACTGGTACGATAGATACATTTTCAAATAAACTCTATTTTATGTGTGATTGTGTTATGCGTTAAACATGGGGCCAACATTAGAGATATCACATCGAACGAAAGATGGCGGAACTGCTTATCCTGTTCATATACCTCAGTTTGGGTTAGGGGTATTTTTAGCACCTGCGGATGGGACTTGTAAAAATGCTTGTCTTTGGGCTATAAAAGCAGGATATAGGCACATAGATACTGCTGCAGTTTATAGAAATGAAGAAGAGGTAGGCCAGGCTATAGTGGAGTCAGGAATAGATCGTTCTGAATTATTTATTACTACAAAATTAAGAAGAGTTGATGCATTAGGTTATCAAGAGACTTTGGATAGATGTGACGAGAGTTTACAAAAATTAGGTTTAGATTTTGTAGATTTATATTTGGTTCATGCCCCCCCAGAAAACAAATCTTCTCGAAAAGATGTGTGGAGAGCTATGGAAGAGATTTTGGAGTCTGGAAAAGCTAGAGCAATTGGTGTTTCAAATTATGGGCCACATCATTTAGAAGAATTATTAGAAAATTCAAATTATGGACCATCTATTAATCAAATTGAGATACATTTGTGGCTTCAAAGGCCATATTTAATCGAGGCGACACGTAATTCGGGTGCTGCTCCTATGGCTTACAGTCCTTTGGCTAGGGGTCAAAAAGTAAATGATGAAAAGTTAATTTCTTTATCAAAAGAATTGGGAATCACTCCAGCACAAATAGCAATAAAATGGTGTATGGATCAAGGATATATTACGATTCCTAAATCTGCAAATCAAATGAGAATAATTGAAAATTTAAACTCACTTGAAATAGAATTAGATGAAAAAACAAATTTGATTTTGAAAGGTTTTGATGAAGATTATATTTCGGGATGGAACCCTACTGTTGATCCATGAGGTAATTAAATGAGTAGAGAAGACCCCTTGGAACCATTATATGATCAAATGGAAGAAGAGGATAAGAAAAAAGAAAAAAGAAAAAATATAGCAAGAATGAGTGTTAGTTGGTTTGTTGGTTTTATGTTAACAGCATCATTAATAAGTTACATGGTAAAATATATTCAATAAGGTGAGATTATTTCAGATAGACCAATTTTGTATACATTTCGGAGATGCCCTTATGCTATGAGGGCAAGAATGCCAATTATACGCACATCATTTGAATATGAACATAGAGAAGTAATCCTTAGAGATAGGCCAGAACATATGTTAAAAATTTCTCCTAAGGGAACAGTTCCAGTGTTATTGTTAAATGATGGTACTGTAATTGAAGAAAGTTTAGAAATTATGCGGTATGTTTTAGATTGGAAATTAACTGATGATGAGAATTATTGGGTGACACGTAACGATGAAGAATTTAAATTTCACTTAGATCGCTATAAATATCCAAATAGATATGAAAATGTAGATTATCTTGAGCATAGAAATAAAGCTTCTAAGTATCTTGCTGAATTAGATAAGAAAATTTCAAATGAAGAAATTTCTTTAGCATTAAATGATGCTTTATTTCCATTTGTAAGGCAATTTGCAAATCATGATAGGGAGTGGTTTGATTTGCAAACGTGGTCAAACTTACATTCATGGTTAGAAAATAATTTAGAAAGTGAAGAATTTAAAATTTGTATGAAAAAATATCCTCAGTGGATACAAGAGTAGCCCCTCTCGGATTTGAACCGAGGTCACGAGGACCAGAACCTCGTATGATGGACCGCTACACTAAGGGGCTTATGAGAAAAAACTACCACTAGAAAGTAATGAATAAATTGCCAATATAAAGAAAATTATGATTAAAATGGTACCAACTATTGTCAATACTGATAAAGTAATTGAAACCCCGAGTATACTAAATTGAATGACTTTTGTAGTATTGTCAATTAATGTATTATTTTTTGTATTATTTTTATTTGAGGTATTAACAATAAATTTCCCCTCCACCTGATTTTTTAAAGGGTCTGATACTTTTAATCGATCATCTCCCTCTTTTCTTACAGAATAACCAACAATAGCTAGTGTCAAAGAAAGTGGAAGTAGTATACAACATGCTGTAAATAATTTATTCAAGGTCTCTGTTTCACCCCAACTAGCTCCTGAACATGAAGGATATTCTTCTCCATCAATAATTGAAGTTCCCCTATTTTCTTCAGGACACATAGATTCATAGGTAAATGCACTGAAAAATGTTAGAATAGCAATTGTCATTAAAATTGCGGCAGAAATCGAAATTGTCAAAGAAACTTTTTTCGAATCTAAACTTTTGATCTTTTGAAAAATTATTTGTGTACCTGTAGTGAAAAATGAAAAAATATCACTAATGTCTAAATCGTTAATTTCTCCTCCATTTATTTCTTGTTCATATGAGCATACAGGACATTTTATTTTTCCATTATATGATTTAGGAATTTTTAGTTTTGTATCACATTCTGCACATTTAAATTTAACTTTCTTTTCTGATACAGTTGTATTTTCTTTTGAATTTTCAACAACATCATGTTCTTCTAATCTATTGATTAAGACGCTTTTTGTCCCTGAAACAGGTAAATTTTTTGTTTTTAATATTTCTTTTAATTCAGCAATAGTCAAATCATTATATTTTGAGAACGGTTTCGTCAAGAAAAATCACCAAATTTCAAAGAATGTCATCTGTTAAATCATCCGATTTGTCATCTTCAAATTCATCAAGTAGACTATCATCAATCTCAACCTTTTCATTTGTGATAGCTGGGCTCGATTCATCTTTTTCAGCAAGTGTAAATTCTGCAACTAATCTTAATGGTTCACCATTTGATATTTCACCTTTGAACTCTTTCTTCGTTCCTTCCATGTCAACTAGAACTGCAAATTCAGTAGGATCTTTATTACTCCTGAAACCTTTGTTGTGTTTTGCATAATGATGGATATAAACTTTGTAAGTGCCTCTCGGGGCTTTATTTTCTGGCCAATATACATTTTCAACAGGTTTTCTAGATGCAGGTTTTACATTCATATCAACATCTAACTCTCCACCACATTTTGAATTACGGTTATCAAAAAATATTCTTTCACCTGAGGGGCATACAACATGTAAATCTAAATCATTATAATTATTCCATATTAAAGAAATTTGAACATCTCCAGTTTTTGCCCCTTCACGAGCTAATCTTTCAGCAAATTCATCAGTATTTTCTTCTGATACTTCAGCACTCTCAATACCTTCAATTTCAGCAATTGAAACTTGTTGATTAATGTCATTTACATTACTTCTTGCCCATTCAGAACGTTGTTCTAAACCACTTTCAATCTCTTCTGGGCTTTCTTCATAATCATCATAATTATCGTCTTCTGGGCCTTCTTCAGATAATATTTCTGGTTGAGTCCTACGTACTTTTTTAAGCTTACTTTTTGGAAGAATTTCTTCAAAAGCATGTCCATATACGGCACGACTACGATCTAATGGGGCTAGTTCTCTTCGGAATAATACAACCCACATTCCAAATATGAATCCAAGGCCAAATACACCAGCGAGTGCAACCCCAATTACGTCAGCCATTGTACAGCGTAAGTGGTAAGTGTAATTATTTCTTGGGAATAGAATTAATCACGAATTTCCAAATTAAAACTACTTTTAAATTTAGAATTTTCAATTTAAAAACGCCGAATTTATTTTTTCTAACATTTCTTTACTTGGTCTTAAATCATTATCAGCGACATCTATTAAAGGTAAATCAACAAGCCCTAAATCTTCTACTAATGATGCTTTTGTATTATCAAAGTATAGTAGGCCCGTGACGTGTTTTGCATTGGTTTCAGCATCATGTAATGCTCCTAGTGCCTGCATTGCATTAGTGGGGTCATGTTCTTCTGAAATAGTTTCTAACCTAATAGTAGAGCCGTCATGTAAGGTAATGTCTTTGAAATGCCCTTCAGGGACCTCTACTTCTGAAATTGGATTAAAATGTGGGATATAATCTGTCATGTGTAGAGTAACTTCATTATCTTTAACATAACCATATGATTTCATTGATTCGTCATTATTATTGAAGGTAACACAAGGTGAAATTACATCAATAAGGGCAAAACCTTTGTGTGACATTGCCGCTTTTAATAATGCCTTTAATTGCTTTTTTGAACCTGAAAATGATCTAGCAACAAAAGTACATCCAAGATTTATTGCCAAAGCACACAAGTCTATTGGCTGAGTTTCATTTATCGCTCCTTTCTTTTTCTTAGAACCAATATCAGCAGTAGCAGAATATTGGCCTTTTGTAAGTCCATACACTCCGTTATTTTCGACAATATATACCATATCCATATTTCTTCTAATAGCATGGATTAATTGACCGATTCCAATAGATGCTGAGTCACCATCTCCAGAAACACCGATGTATAGGAGATCTTTGTTTACGGCATAGGCCCCCGTGGTTACAGATGGCATTCTTCCATGAACCGTATTGAAGCCATGTGATTGTCCAAGATAGTAAGCAGGTGTTTTTGATGAACATCCAATGCCTGACATTTTAGCAATTTTATGTGGTTCTACACCATTTTCCCATGCAGCACTAATAATGACACTAGATATTTGATCATGTCCACAACCAGGACACAAAGAAGACTTTCCTCCTGAATAACTATCCTTCGGTTCGTTAATTACATTCAGTTTAACAGTTCTTTCACGTTTTTCACTCATTTTTCCACATCCTGTAATGTTTCTAGAATTAAATCAGCATATATTTTTCCTCGGGGGGGCATTCCATCAGAATAAGCCACACTACGAAGTTTTGGAACAAGATCTATTGGAATTTCTTTTCTTAAAATACCATAAAGTTGCCCATCACGATTAATTTCTAACACTATTGTTGTTTCATGTCTTTCTATAAATTTTTCAATTTCGCTATGAGCAGGTAAAGCCCGAAGTCTACATTGGCTTACTTTAAGTCCTGTAGCCTCAAGTAAATCATCAATTTCTTGAATCGTATTTTCCATACTTCCAAGATAGATAATACCAATTTCACATTCACTTTCTTCCCTTAAAATCGGCGCTGGAATAACATCTCTAGAACTATCTATCTTTTCTCTTAAACGTTTCATCAATTGAAGATAATCATGTGGTTTTTCTGAGTAAACACCCATTGGGTTGTGTCCAGTTCCACGATAAAGAATTGGAGCCATTCCAGAACCTGGAAGAGTTCTATAAGGTATCCCATCTCCATCTACATCTAGATATCTTCCAAATTCTTCGAATGCATCAAAAATATCTTTATCACGAATTACTTTACCTCGATCCATAACTTCTTTAGGATATTTAAATCCAGAACAAGCCCATCTATTCATTCCTAAATCTAAGTCACTCATACCAAAAACAGGAGTTTGAAATCTTTCGGTAATGTCAAAAGCCCTCCAACCGAATTCAAAACATTCCTCAACAGTTCCAGGAAATAATACGATGTGTTGCGTATCTCCATGACTGCCTTCGTAAAGTAAAGTGATATCTGATTGCTGAGTTCTAGTCGGTAACCCTGTTGAAGGCCCTACTCTACATACATCCCAAAATACTGAAGGAATTTCAGCAAAATAGGCTAATCCTATGAATTCTTGCATTAGCGAAATCCCAGGTCCAGAGGTGGCAGTCATTCCACGTCCACCAGCCCATCCTGCTCCTAGCACCATTCCTGCTGCAGCGAGTTCATCTTCAGCCTGAATAACAGCACAATTTGCTTCCCCCTCATCATTTGTTCTAATTTTTGGAATCCATGCAATCATAGCTTCAGCCAATGAAGATGATGGTGTAATTGGATACCATGACAACAGTTGTGCACCCCCAAATAGACAACCTAGTGCAACAGCTTCATTTCCTTCAATAAAGAATTGCTTCTCTTCAATTTCTCTTTCTTTGACGACGTAAGGATCTTTTTTTGTTAGATTTTCTCTGAAATGTTCTCTGCCTAATTCTATCGCATTTGTATTAAGTTCTATAGCAGAATCTTTCCCCTTAAATTGTGTTTTTATTGCAGATTCTAAGGCAGATTGCTTGATTCCAAGAATTTCGGCTAAAGCCCCAACATAAACTATGTTAGTAATTAATTTTCCAAGTTTTGGATTAATGCTTCGAGCTATTTTAGTCATTGGGATGGGGTATGATACTACATCTTCCCTGTTCATCTCTAGTTTTGAATTTTCATTCCAAACAACAACAGTTCCAGGCTCTAGTGCTGCAAGATCTTCTTCCCATGTTGCAGGGTTCACTAAAACTTGAATGTCTGTTCGGTTTCCAGGTGCTTGGTATCCATGTTCAGATAGGCGAATGATGTACCAAGTAGGTAATCCTGAAATGTTTGATGGAAAGAGATTTTTACCGCTAACAGGAATTCCCATATCAAAAAGTGATTGTAGAAGTATTAAATTTGCTGATTGGGAACCAGTACCGTTTGCAGTTGCTACGTTTATTGTAAAATCATTGACAATATTTTCCATTTTCATAACCCTTTTAATTCTCGAGGCTCTCTTAGATGATCCGAGTTTTTGTTTCCCCTTGAATGATATGGTTTAGAAAGCCGTCCTTCAAGGTATTGGTCTTTTTTATCGATCTTATTCTATCATCTACTTTCAAAAATAAGAAGCGGGTCGGCAATGTTATGGCGAAGAAGTCGGAAAACCCATTTGACAAGGCAGAATCACTTTTGGATAACGGAAAACCAGAACAAGCATTGAAGATTTTAAGGAAAAATTGGGATGCGGAAAATGAATCTCCTAGAACATACAAATTAGCGGGAGATGCTAAAGTGCAAATGGCTTCATTAACAGATAGTATTTTTGAGAAAAAGAAATTACTGCGTGATGGATTAAAGCAATATACAACCTCATTGAAACTTGATCCAAAAAATAAAGATACAGTCCAAGCAAAAAACATGCTCGAAAATAGTATGATGGAGTCTGGTATTAGGGCTACTAGATTTCCAAAATTAATTAGTGATCAAACACCTACATTTTGGGGATTAATTCTGATACCAATGATTATTATCGGAGGAATAGTTGCAGCAAAAGCACTTTTAGATGCTCAAAATAAATCAGATATAATGATTGAAGTAGACTTTAATGATCAACTGTCATCAACTCATGTACAAAATTTCAGATTACATGCAGATAGTGGTAATTATGATGGAGTAAAGTTCCATAGGATTATTGATGAATTTATGGTACAAGGCGGAGATTTTGAAAATCAAGATGGTACTGGCGGATATGCTTCTGCATGGTATGGATATTGTAATGGGCAAGCATCAGGAGATTCAACTTGTAGTGGGCAAGGTGAAACAGCATGGACAGTTCCAGACGAGGCAAATAATGGTTTAACACACAAACCAGGTGCTTTAGCAATGGCAAAAACTAGTAATCCAAATACTGGAGGAAGTCAATTTTATTTTGTTGACAAAAATAGTACACCAAGTCATTTAGATGGAGTACATACAGTATTTGGCCAAGCAGTTTCAGGAACAATTGATGGAATAGTAGTTTCAGGAATTGATGCAATTGATAGAATCAGTTCTGTTACAACGGCATCAGATTCACCAGTAGATGAAATCCCAACAATAGATAGGATAGAATTAGAAGGGGAATGTGATAGTAAACCAGATTCAATTTGTAAAGCATTTATTTACATTAATTTTCTTTAACTGTTGTTAAGGCAAATTCATAGGAAGTCGCTTTGTCGCGTGTTTTAATGGGCACCTCACAATCATATCCAAAGAGTGAATTTGAATTATCAAATGGTAGCAAAGGGATGTTTTATGATATTTCTTCCGTAGAGGAAAAAACCAATTGTAAGGTTCAAAAATTACCATTTTCAATTAGAGTACTTCTTGAAGGGGCACTAAGAAATTGTGATGGTTTTTTAGTTACTGAAAAAGATGTGGAGAATATTGCTGAATGGACAGGTAATGGTGAACGGTTAGAGATTCCCTTTATGCCATCTAGAGTAATTCTACAGGATTTCACAGGAGTGCCAGCTGTAGTTGATATGGCAGCACTTAGAAATGCCATTGTTGAATTAAATGGTGACCCCGATGCAGTAAATCCCCAAGTTCCAGTAGATTTAGTAATTGATCATTCAGTTCAAGTAGATTTTTCAGGAGCACATTCTAACGCAAAGGAACTTAATTTAGAAATAGAATACGAAAGAAATATGGAACGTTATAAATTTTTGAAATGGGGTCAAAAAAATCTTAGTAAATTTCGAGCAATTCCTCCTGGAAGAGGCATTGTTCATCAAGTAAATTTAGAATGGATTGCTACAGTAGCAAGAGAAGAAGATGGAGTTTGGCTTTCAGATTCATTAGTAGGTACAGATTCTCATACAACCATGATTAACGGACTTGGAGTACTTGGTTGGGGAGTAGGTGGAATAGAAGCAGAAGCAGTAATGTTAGGGCAGCCAATATACATGCTATCTCCAGATGTAGTTGGGATGAGATTAAATGGTACATTGTCTCCTGGAGTTACAGCTACAGATATGACGCTTAGAATTGTAGAATTACTTAGAGAACATGGAGTAGTTGGTAAGTTTGTAGAATTTTTTGGAGAAGGAATGGCGGCTCTTTCACTTCCAGATAGGGCAACAATTGCAAACATGGCCCCCGAATACGGAGCGACTTGTGGTTTTTTCCCTGTAGACGAAGTAACTTTGGAATATTTGCGATTATCTGGAAGAGATTCCGAGCATGTTTCTAATGTTGAAGCATATTGTAAAGCGCAGTCTATGTGGTACGACCCTTCAGATCCAGAACCAGAATTTTCTACGGTTTTAGAATTAGATTTATCTTCAATTCAACCAGCATTAGCAGGGCCTAAGAGACCACAAGATAGAGTAAATCTTTCAGAAATGAAATCACACTTTATTAAAACACTTTCAGCACCAATTGGGCATAGTGGCCATGGACTTTCTTTTGAAAATTTAAACGATAAAATAAATGTTGATGAGTTCGAACTAACTCATGGAGATGTGGTAATTGCAGCAATTACTTCTTGTACTAATACTTCTAATCCAAGTGTAATGATTGCAGCGGGATTACTTGCAAAAAAAGCCAGAAAAAGAGGATTATCTGTAAAACCATGGGTAAAAACTTCGCTTGCACCAGGTAGTAGAGTTGTAACTGAATATTATGATAAGGCTGGGTTAAGTGATTATTTATCACAACTTGGATTTAATGTAGTGGGTTATGGGTGTACTACTTGCATTGGTAATTCAGGACCATTGCCAGAATCAATAGATAGCGCAATTATGGAAAAAGGACTTATTGTTGGTAGTGTAATCTCTGGTAATAGAAACTTTGAAGGAAGAGTGCATCAAAATGTGAAAGCAAGTTATTTGGCAAGCCCACCACTTGTTGTGGCTTATGCGTTAGCAGGAACTTTGAATATTGATTTAATTAATGATCCATTAGGCTTTGATCATGAAAACAAACCAGTCTTTTTAGTAGATATTTGGCCTTCGGATGAGGAATTAAAAGAAACAATTTCTCTAGCGATAACTCCAGAAATGTTCCAAGACAAATATTCTGATGTTATGCAAGAACCACTATGGGATTCAATCCCTGCAGCATCAAGTTCATTGTACGAATGGGAGCCAGATTCAACTTATATTAGATTGCCAACTTTCTTTGAAGGAATTAAACCGCAGCCTGAAAAAATAGAACCTATTAAGGATGCTAGAGTATTATTGAAATTAGGTGATTCTGTAACTACAGATCACATTTCACCAGCGGGAGCATTTCCTTCGTCAGGGCCAGCAGGCCGTTATTTAATTGAAAATGGAGTAAAATTTTCTGACTTTAATTCATTCGGAAGTCGGAGAGGAAATCATGAAGTAATGATGAGAGGAACATTTGCAAATGTAAGAATTAGAAATCAATTAGCTCCAGGTACAGAAGGAGGAGTTACTACTTATTTGCCAACTAAAGAGGTAATGGATATTTATGATGCATCAATGAGGTATCAATCAGAAAATGTACCTTTGGTTGTTCTTGCAGGAAGCCAATATGGTACAGGAAGTAGTAGAGATTGGGCTGCAAAAGGAACGTTATTACTTGGAGTAAAAGCAGTAATCTCTACTTCCTTCGAAAGGATTCACCGTTCAAATTTAGTTGGTATGGGAATTCTTCCATTATGCTTTCAAGAAGGTGATGATGCAGATAGTTTAGGATTAGACGGGACTGAATATTTTTCAATTACTCTTGATAAAAATATAGTACCTTTACAAATGGTTGAAGTTACAGCCAAAAAAGAAAATGGAGACGTAATAAATTTCAAAGTGGAAGTTAGATTAGATACCCCAGTAGAAGTAGAATATTACGTAAATGGAGGAATTCTTCATACCGTAGTTCGTAATTTAGCTAAATAAATATAATACTAAATAATAAATAATTGATTAAAAATCCGTGTATATGCAGCCAGAGATATACGGACCAGTGAGATATGTATATCAAGAAACAGATGATGATATCGAAATCATTATTGAAGGAGATTCTGCATGGGTTAAAGAAATAATTTCAGATTTAAGTTTAGAAGAAAAAGGATGGTTACAATCACTCGAAGGTGATAAAAATACTGACAGCATTAACGAATCATTGATATCGGAGGAAGATAATGTTGGTAGCATGGGGCCAACACCTAATCCATCAAGTATTCCAATTGTGTTAAGACCTATTGGAAGTTTAGATATCGATTCAAAATTAGATAATTATGGTGCTGCTGCTCAAGAACCTCCAACTATTGAAGAAATGGCTGAGGAGTTTGATCAATTAAAACAACCTGAACCTAAATCAGGACCATTAGTACAAGATCCTCTGCCTGAAGCATGGTTAGCAGAATTATTCAAGATTGCATTGAGCAGATTTGGAGTTACTACATTATCCTTTGATATTATTGAAGCAGTAGCTTCAGAAAAATTAGCTGAGATGGAAGGGATGGAATTAGAATTATGGTTAGAAAAACTGTATAGAATGGGTAAATTAATGAAAAAAACCGCAGGTAGCAACATTTCTTTTGGCCCAGTACCTGCCTGGATGAATTCATAATTTTAGGTAATTTTATGCATGATTACACCCACGTAGTGGGTGAAATTAAACAAGCACACAAAACCAAAGGGATAATAACGATTTGCAGGTCGCCTGTATAGTGATTAAGCATGAATAGAGAACAACATCTTGGCGGCAAACGTTTCAGAAGTATTTCATTAGTTTTGATAATGCTATTATCTAGCCTTGCAGCAATTGATTTTGCAGGGGCTGCGGTATCTAGACAATATACAACACATTACAACCCAACTGACATTGCAATTGCAGATTTTGATTGTGATGGACACAAAGATCTTGCCATAGCAACAGATTTTTCTCATAGGATTACTGTTTTGTGGAATGATGGTAATGGTGATTTTACAGAAAGAACAGATGTTTGGGTTTCCAATGCCCCACGTAGAGAAGCAGATTGGACAGATATTGCATTTGCTGACAAAGTAGAAATCAAAAATAATGCAGATGGACCTGCAGATATTGTGATTTGGCAAGCAAACTTACCATTTAATCAGCCACCACAACCAGGAAATGTAACAATTATCAACAATGATGGTTGTGATTCGAGAACATTTTCAATAGGTGAAAGATTCACTCATTTTTACGTATGGGATGTTAAAGTAGGAGATTTTGAAGGCGATGGAAATGACGATATTGCAGTATTAGAATTGGCTACGGACCTAACAACACAAAATTTAGTAGTCTATCCAGGGCCAAATCCAACCGTACCATCTTCGGAATTAACATCTTTAGGACAATCAACATCTTATTCGTTCAGGGAGTTTAATATTGGAAATAAAGGTGAAGCAATAACAACATTGCCAAGTGGGCAACCAAATCCTGCAGATTGTGAAGATAATGATATTTGGCTTTTGAGAAGTTATGGAGTTGATTATACAACAGGGCAATTAACAAACCCTGGAACTGAAGATAATGTAACCGTAGTTGAATTCGATTGTGCATTAGCAGGTGGCAGATTTCCAATTGATGCAACAACGCAAACAAGTGGAACCTCAACAAATAATCCTGTGGAAGTAAATTTAGATACTGAATATGGAAGTTTTGCAATTGCAGATATTGATGAAGACGGATATATTGATACGGTAGCAATGACTGATGAAAACACAGAGAATTTGACATTTGTTACTCGTACTGGAACGGGACCTTGGTCTGCAGTTCAAAATGAGTATTTTGGTCCATATGTTGCTTTTACAGTATCAATTTCTGAGTTAAATAATGATGGTAAACCTGATTTTATTGTTCCAACTTTATTGGAAGGGTTTGAATATACTTCTTCATCAGGTCAGCAAGGAAGCCAATATTATTTTGATACCGTATCTAGTGTTCAGGTTGTTCTTTCAAAAAGTAATGGATATAAAGCACCATTATCTTATGATGTAGGGACTAGGGCATCATTTGCTACTGTAGATCAATTTGTAGGCACTGAAGATAGTGCACCAGATATTGTAGTTGGTTATACAGATTATTCTTGGGGAAGCCCATATTATTGGGCAGAAAGCCGTGGTTGGAATGGACAATATGACCACATTACAGTTATTGAAATGGATTACAAAGATTTAGCTTTAGAAGATATTGAAATCGGTCCTACAGATTCTTATTATGGGATTGTTGGAGAAGGAACTAGAGACGTTAACCTTACACTTGTAAACGGAGGAATGGAAGAATTAACAGGCACATTTGATCTAGGAGTCACAATTGATGAAATTGATCCAACCTCTAGTACAAATACTACTGTATATGCAAATACATTTGATGGTTCTGAAGAAAATTTAGGTTGCGGACAAGGGTGTACGTGGTCAACTCAAGAATATTTACCAGATGAATCAATTCATTGGCATATTGAAACTAATACAATTACTGGAACTTCAGACGAGGGAGATGAAGCGTACAACAATTCATACCAAGCTAATTGGGAAGGAAATAATCCTACTGACTTTTACTGGATGGGAACTAATGTTGAAAATTCATCAGGAACAATTTGGACAGGATATGAGCCAAATTGGGATGAAGCATTGATATTAAATGATGTGGACCTTACAGGAGCAGATCGTGCATGGTTAAGTTTAGATTTATTTGGCTCATTTGATTATACAGGTTTAGGAAATTCAGGAAATGGATTCTATGCTATGTATTGGGTATTTGATGACACAGGATTTATTGAAATTAACACTGAAGATAATGGTTGGCAACCGATTTCTTGTCCATTTATAGCAATTGTTGACGGATACTGTCCAGGAGGAGTTGCTCAATGGGGAGGTTTTGATAATGACCGAGTACTCAATCAAATTGTTAACGGAGATGCTGAAAGATTTTCACCTGGTACAGCAAGTGGGCTTTATAGTGGAACTCATAATGGTTGGCAACCATATACTGCAGAAGGTTTAGGTCAGTTTGATTTATCGAATTGGGCTGGTGATGTAGTAGATTTAAGATTTAGATTCCGTAGTGGATTCCAAGGTAGCGTTGGCTATGAAAATGAAACATTTTGGTCAGGTTTGGACGGTTTTGCTTTTGATAATATTTCAATTACAAAGCAACAAACATCATTTACAAATATTTACACTGATAATCAACCTGTAACAGTAAATAATCTCCAACCAGGAGATGAAATAATTGAGCAAGTTCCATTTGATTTTGAAAATGAAAAGACATATAGAATTAGTGCTCAAATTACTCCAGATTCATCTTGGACAAATGAACAAACAATTAATAATGAAATGAAATATTTTATTGAAACACAAAATTTGTTTGATCCAGCAGTAGTTAGCGTGGATTTCTTTGACGATGGAGGATTGTATGCAGAAGGAGAGTTACCAATGAAAGCAACAGTAACAAATTATGGTAATACTGAGATGGATTTCGATGTAGAAGCCACTATCTTGTATGCTCTTCCAACACAATTAGATTGTGGACCAGATCAAAAACCATGTAGTGAGACATTTGAGAATCCTCAAAAATATGTGCATATTGATGATGATACAGATGGACAAGGAGATATTGCTGATGATTCGGACGTTCCAGATTCCAAGATTGGTAGTTCTGCATGGTGGTTTGGACATCCTGACGTATTACAAACAAGTCAACAAGGATATGGAGACGATTGGAATGAAAATATGAGTATTACCGATATTGATTTATCTAATTTAGCGGGTACATATGCTGCTTTAAGTTTTGAATATTATGCAGATACTCATTATTACATAAGTAATAATGGTTCATATTATAATTATGAAGATACAGTGCAATTATTTGTAGAATGGTCAAAGGATGTAGATGGTGATGGCAGTATTGGTGTTGACGAACAATATGAAGGAATTATTTATGGTCAATATAATGATTATAACAATGATAATTATTGTTCATCAGACGAAATTGAATATGTTGGAGACGTTGTAGATCCTAATAACGGAAGAGAATCTCAGTTTATTTTTAATTCAGCAGGCGAGGTTAAATCAAGTTCTGTGGATTTCACTCATATTTATTTGCTTAACACATCTAGAGTAATAGGAGGTTATTATTACACAGAATGTACTTCTTTGGCAGGAGCATCAGATGTGGATATCACCTTCCATTTTGAATCTAATGCAGATGGATATAATGGTCAGAATAATGGATATTTAGGAGTTGCAATAGATAATGTATCAGTTAAAGAATTTACATTTGTACCAGATACAACTTATACAGAATCAGTAACTGGAATAGATGCACAAGAAGAAGTTGAAATTGACTTTGGAATGCATGACTTTGGTCCAGGAGTTTATAGGCTTGAAGTAACTACAATTTATGATAATCAAACTATGGGAACAAAATGGTATGGTGAAGATGAAATTGTTGAAGAAAATAATAAAACAAGAGCAACATTTAATGTTGAAAGTGTTAATTTATTCATCAATCCTCCAAACTACCTTACATGTGTGGATGATAATCAATATCAATGTATTTATCCAATTGACGAAGTTGAAAATCATGAATTTAGAGCACAGGTAATTAATGGAGTTTTAGCAGGAAATTACGTCTTTAATTTGGAAGTAATTGATACATCTACAAACACTATGGTGTTTAATCAATCAACTACAAAGGTGTATGAACTTGAGCCAGCGGAAGTAGAAACTGTAGATTTCCCAATATTCATAGATTGGGAAAGTGAGAAAGAGTATCGTGTAGGATTTAAGGCATATCTTGTTGGAGGAGGTATTAGTGGAAATGATCCTAACTTTACTGCAACATTTTCTAATGATATTGATGTATTAATCTTGTCTGATCCAGTTCCTGGACATTTACCAGCAGTCAAACAAAATTTAGAAGATCTTGGAATGACTTATACCCAGTTTACTATGGCTAGAGATTGGAACACATATTTATCAAATAATTGGCTTGGAACTTCAGTAAAAGGAGGACATGGGTTCGAGAAAATTTTGATGCCGTGGCAATCAGAGGCCACAGCTCAGCAATACGCTGAAAGAATCAATGGCGAGAAAACAACCTTGGAAGGGTTCATGAATGCAGGAGGCACTATTGAAATGCATCTTGGACCATATCAGGCATATTATCAATCAACAACAGGAGGAAGATTGCCTCTTGGAATCACAGTTTCAAATAGAGATAATTCTGATTTATCAGCATCAGACTCATATGTTGTCTTTGATGATATTGTTATTGGTGAAGAATTCCATCCTCTTTTAGATGGAATTAGTATTGATGCCATGTCAAATTGGAACCCTTATGATGAAGATCCTACAAAATACTTTGTAGCCGATTCAGTATTAAATACAAAGTCTTTAGATGATCAAGATAAAACTGTAAGAGGTGCTTTATCTACAGTACCTTTAGGAAATTGTAGAGATTCATTAATGGGCGATGGAACGTTCCAAAACATAATTAAACACCAAACAGATAACAGATTTAACAGTTTATTAGGGACTTGTAATATCGGAGATGGAGGATTAATAGTAACAACAATAGATGTTGAATTAATTTCATCATCTGGTGATTCCTCAACTCCGCTTTTATCAAATATGCTGAAATATATGGTAACAGAATATTCAGACTTTGGTGCATTTGGTACAGGTTTAGGACTTGAGATTGATGGTAGTGAGCCTTGCGGTAGATTAAATATCCAAGTATGCCCAGATCAAGGTTATGATTTTACAGAGATCTCACAAGATAATGATTATGAAAGATATTACATAAAAAGTAAAGAATCAATAGATTTATCTTATTTCTCTAATTTGGAAGGACTAGAAGCATATTGGGTTGTAGATGGTCCAACTGATTGGGATAATACAAAAATAGATGATGCAAACTTAAACCCACTACTGGTTAAAAATATGGATTCGGTAACAGCTTCATTCTGCCAAGAAACAACTTCATTAACCTTTGAATGTAATCAAGGAGCAACTTGGAATGTATCATTATATCTTTACAATGATGAAGGTCATGGAAGGATGTTATTCATCCAGATTGTAACTGATGATGTTGGTGCTGATTCCGATAAACCAAACGCAGAATTTGAAATTCTATGGAATGATATGAACCCAGGAAAAACTGATTCGGCTGAAGTTAAACCTCATCCAGAATTCCCAACAAAAGAATTTAGAGGTAAAGCAAGAAATGTTTATCAAATTATTTTGCCAGACGATATTAATTCTGAATTTAGTTCTGATACAGGAGTATGGGTTTATTTCGATGCTGCAATGAGTGAAGATTTAGATTGGGTTGGAGATGGTAAAGGAATCAAATATTATGAATGGAAGATTGCTAATGATTACCCAATAAGATATTCACAATTCAAGGATATTAGAGTAATTGGAGAAATAGAATCACCAGATAACCCAAGTAATAATCGAGTATCCCCGATTTTCCAATATCAATTCTTTAATGTAACATCAGATAGAGATACAACTTTTGAGGATTCATTAATTTGGTTTGACTTAATTGTCTATGATAATGCAATGAATCCAAGTGACACAACTCGTATTTATTTCCAAGTTGTTTCTCCAGATTTAGTAGATGAACCCCCACAGTGGGAATTTGAAAACACAATTTCTTGCGGAATTGATAAGAATGATCCATGTACATTGGACAATACTGAAGAAGCGGATTATAATGTAGAGTTCTCAGTTACTCTAACAGGAGGAGTTGAAGCTGGAGGTGTGTTAATAGAAGCATCTACAGTAGATCCAAATACTCTTGGTGTTAATGATAAAGCAAATATGTTTGATGAAGGAACTTATATGGCTGCTGCAAATAAAAACCAAGGAGATGTAGTAAATATGAAGGTTAATATTTCTAAATATTATGGTGCGGAAGATACAAGTAATTCCTTAGTAATTTATCTTCGTATTGTAGAAGGATCTAGTTATGATTTATCAGACAACTTTACAATAACATTACAGAATAATATGAATTCATCATCAGGAAATAATAATGATGATGGTACTGATGGAACTAATTCTAATACTGAAGCACAATCAGGAGCAGCAGGTAATACTTTGATTTTAGTAGGTGGAGTTGTAGTCTTTGTTGTAATTGCTTTGATTTTAACATTAATGTTTGTAAGAGGAAGAGGAGATTCTGAAATGGGAGATAGTTTCGGAGGAGATGTTGGAGAAATGGATGCAGTTGAAGCTTATGTGCAACAGCTAGTCGCACAAGGTTATCCAGAAGAAACTGCCAGAACTTACGCTCAAGCATATATTGCTCAACAACAACAACAGACAGGAGTTGCTAGTGTAGGAGCTGCAGGAGCAGGTACAGCCGCGGCCACAACACCTTTACCAGCACAACAATCTGCACAAGCAACAAATCCAAAAATGGAAGCATATGTTCAACAATTGATTTCTCAAGGATATCCTGAGGCACAAGCAAGGGCTTATGCTATGCAATTTGCTGATAGGTTCAAATGATGACAAATTAGTTTCAGGGGTGAGAAATTATGGATGAAACAGAAGATTACAAGGTAGCAGATATTTCTTTAAGTGATTTCGGCAGAAAAGAAATTGATATTGCAGAACATGAAATGCCAGGATTGATGTCAGTTAGAGAGAAATATAAGTCTGAAAAGCCACTTGATGGAGTTCGGATTACTGGTTCATTACATATGACAATTCAAACCGCAGTGTTAATCGAAACACTTGTTGATTTAGGCGCATCAGTTCGTTGGGCGAGTTGTAATATATTTTCAACACAAGATCATGCAGCAGCGGCAATTGCAACTTCGGGAGTTCCAGTATATGCATGGAAAGGAATGAGTTTAGAGGAATATTGGGATTGCACTTTCAAAGCAATTAATCATGGTTCAGAAACAGGACCAAATCTAATTGTAGATGATGGAGGAGATGCTACTTTATTATTGCATAAAGGATATGCTTTGGAAAATGGTGATGACTGGGTTAATACTGATTCAGATAATGCCGAAGAACAAGTGATTAAGAATTTACTAAAAAGAGTATATACCGATAATCCAACATATTGGACGGCAGTTATGGCTGAATGTTATGGTGTTTCTGAAGAAACAACAACAGGAGTTCACAGGCTATACCAATGGGTTAATTCTAATCAATTATTATTCCCTGCAATAAATGTTAATGATTCTGTTACAAAATCCAAGTTTGATAATTTATACGGATGCAGAGAGTCATTAATAGATGGAATCAAGCGTGCAACGGATACAATGATTGCAGGTAAGACTGGAGTTATATGTGGTTATGGTGATGTAGGAAAGGGTTCTGCTCAAGCACTCAAAGCCATGGGAGCAAAAGTAATTATTACTGAAATAGACCCCATTTGTGCACTTCAAGCATCAATGGAAGGCTTCCAAGTACTTACTATTGAAGATACACTTGGAATAGCAGATATTTATGTTACTGCAACTGGAAATAAAGATGTAATTAGTCTAGAACATATGGAAGCAATGAAAGATCAAGCAATTGTTTGTAACATTGGGCATTTTGACAATGAAATTCAGGTAGATGCTTTAGAAGCACGTCAAGATGTTGAGAAATTAAATATTAAACCTCAAGTTGATAAATTTACTTTCCCTTCTGGAAACAGTATCTTTTTGTTGGCATCAGGTAGATTAGTAAATCTTGGATGTGCAACAGGCCATCCTAGTTTTGTAATGTCTAATAGTTTCACAAATCAAACATTGGCTCAAATTGATTTATGGAAGAATAAAGATGTTTATGAAAATAAAGTCTATATTTTGCCTAAATATCTTGATGAAGAAGTAGCCCGTTTACATCTTGCAAAGATTGGTTGTAAATTAACAAAATTATCCCAAGATCAAGCAGATTACATTGATGTATCAATAGATGGACCATTTAAGCCAGAACATTATCGATACTAATGGAATTTATTCTTCTTCTGATTTAGGAGATGTTAATTCACTGAAATCTGGAATTGAAGGTCTCCATTGTTTACTTAAATCCTCATTAGCAGCAACAATTGACTTCAAACGTTGCCTAAATGCAGGTGGACGAATTGAAAATAGGTAATTGTATAATTTTGAATTTCTAACATCTTCATCTATTATTTTTCTTCCTGATGTAGTTTCAATATCCATTGCTCTAATCAAATTAAATGCGGGGCGGTTTAACATCATTGAAATTCTTCTTGAGATTCTCATGCCTCCCATTACGATAATTATCATGATTATGACCATTAAAAACAGATTTCCAAGGCCTTGATTAGCTGTGCTAGGGGAGGCCATTACAACTAACAATAATACTGGAGCAACTAAAAATAAGTAAATTAAAGTTTGATTTGCTGGCCCTCTGTGCATTCTATCTTTTATCATTTTCCAGCCAGGATCACGGAGATTCCAAGGTCTAAAATATTGAGTTCTTCCTTCATCTATTGCAACTTGTTTTACAAGGTTATGTAATCTTGACAATCTCTTTTCTTGTTCAAATGAAAGTTGCTGCATACCTGGCTCCCATACTCTTTGCAACTCATCAATGGCTTGATGATAAAGTCCTAAATCTGATAATAATGATACAGTTTCAATAACTGCTTGAGTATCTGTAGGGTCAACCTTTCTTCTTTCATGCCACCATTCTAGTGCTTTATCATACATGCCTAATTCATCTGCTAAAATTCGTCCTCCTCTGACCCAAGCATGTTCATGATCTGGTTGAATTTCTATAACCTTCTTACAAGCATTTAACGATCTACTAGCATTAGTTAACGTTGGTCTTTCTTTTTTTGGAATTAATAATGTTGAAATCATCCACCATGCATCTAAGTGTTTAGGATCTACTTTTACTGCTTTTTGAGCTAATTCCAATGCCCTTTCAATTTCACCATTATTTTCAGCATCAATAGCGTCAAGATAGTGTTCATCACCAGATTCTGTTGTAATAATAACACCCCTTCATTCTCGCCCTTTCTTGAAAATGTCATCTAATTCTCTATTTTTAAAATGTGATCTTGATTTTCCACGAAGCCTTTTTGGGGTTTTATCTCTTTTTTCACTAGAATTATTTTTTTTGGAACCATCACTTCTTCCTCTTCTATCGGATTGTCCTCTATTTCCCCATTCTCTTTTTCCTTCAGATCTTCCACTGTCTCTTCCTCTTCTATCGGATTGTCCTCTATTTCCCCATTCTCTTTTTCCTTCAGATCTTCCACTGTCTCTTCTTCTTCTATCGGATTGTCCTCTATTTCCCCATTCTCTTTTTCCTTCAGATCTTCCACT
>Ga0115011_10000494_pt1 | contig 32152 bp, 27 predicted proteins | sample TroAtlMetagenome_2_FD_88705 | JGI IMG/M metagenome (GOLD analysis project Ga0115011, IMG submission 88705) | Marine eukaryotic phytoplankton communities from Atlantic Ocean - Tropical Atlantic ANT8 Metagenome | ecosystem: Environmental > Aquatic > Marine > Oceanic | place: Tropical Atlantic... | reverse complement strand
CATAATTTCCTGAAGGAAGAATATGGAGAAGATTATTCCTTACCAAACCCTCCAAAATTTGCTGTTTTTGAAGATCATCTGCTCTATGCACCAGGAGTTCCGAGGTTTGGTGCGTTCACTGACAAGATCCAGACCTTGCGTGACTTACAAGTGGTTTTCCAACGACATACGGGAGTTCGAGATTATTCTGCAAAGGACGGGGTGAGCCCGGGCATATGTCATCAAGTGGCACGAGAAGAATTCATTGATGTGGGAGATTTCATTCAAGCTACTGACAGCCACACTTGCATGGGCGGGGCGTCTAACGCCCTTACATATGGCGTTGGTTCGACAGAATATGCGAATCTTGTACACAATCAATTTGCATTCGTAAAGGTTCCAGAAAGTATTCGTTTCGAATTGACGGGTTCGTTGAATCCGGGTTGCACTGCTAAGGATGTAATTTTACACATACTTTGGCACTATGCCAAGCACTCTGATACCCTAGATCGGTCAATGGAATTTGGTGGTACTGGTCTTGCTTCTTTATCGATGGATGAAAGAGCGACATTATGCAATATGGCGACAGAGTGTAGTGCAAAGACAGGGATATGTGAACCAGATCAACTAACAATCAATTGGCTGTTAGAAAGAAGAGACGATTTGAATGAGGAAGATATTCGTGATTCGTTCGTGTTCCCAGATCTTGATGCGCATTACGATGGGGGGATACACGTAATCGATCTCGATCGGATACGGCCAATGGTCGCCCATCCGGGCAATCCGGATGAAGGCGTACCTTCTGATCCTACTAATGGGGCCTATATTGACGAGATAGGGGATGTTCGGGTTGACATAGCATATGCTGGTTCATGTACTGCTGGAAAGGATGATGATTTTGCGTATTATGCTATGGTCACTAAAGCCGCTCTTGATGCGGGCGTGAAAATAGCAGATGGAGTAGAGTGTTACATTCAATTCGGATCTAAATCCGTAAAGGAACTATCCGAAAGAAACGGATGGAGTTCGATGTTCGAAAGGGCGGGCGTGAAATTGATTGATCCTGGTTGTGGCGCATGCATCGGGGCTGGTCCAGGGGTTTCGAATAACGTTGATCAGGTTACTGTGTCTGCGATCAATCGAAATTTTCAGGGTCGTTCTGGTCCGGGCAAACTGTATCTAGCCAGCCCACTGACGGTGATGGCTAGTGCGTTTACTGGGAAAATTACTGCATGGAATCCGAGTCTTTTCGATTGATTGCCGCCTAAGGTGTGCTTCAACAGCGTCTCACGAATGATTCGATCATGGATCGGGTTCCGTTGGATTCAAGATATGCTTCATTGCCAATAATTTGCATTATTACAGGGCATGCTCTAAGTGCTATCTGACATTATGTCCGGTCTACCGACAGGAGGCCCCTTGTCATCAGGGCAAAGGGAGGACCTTGTAGGACGGTGGTCGAAATGGACAAGGCACAGAGGATTGCGAGCAAACAAAAGCAAATCTCGATAAGCGAATTCTTTGAGAAGAATAAGCATTTTCTTGGATTTGACACCCATCAAAGGGCGATTATAACAGCTGTAAAGGAGGCTGTGGACAACTCTCTTGACGCTTGTGAAGAAGGACGTATATTGCCTGAAATACATGTTGAGATAAAACGGCTTGAAGGAGATCGCTTAGAGCTTGTAACTCAAGACAACGGCCCGGGGATTCCAAGAGATTCGATAGCCAATGTGTTTGGTAAATTCTTACTTGGTTCGCGATTCCACGCCATTCGTCAAACCCGTGGACAGCAAGGTATAGGGATAACAGGGGTCGTGATGTATGCTCAGCTAACGACCGGTTCGACGACGACTGTGCTATCGAAGATTGAAACAGAATCAACTGCTGTGAGGGTTGATCTTGCATTGGACACGAAGAACAACAGGGCCTTGAGATCTAATGAAGATAGGATACCCTTGGAAGAGTGGTTTGAAGAAAGCGGCATAGAATCGCTTCATGGTCTCAGAATTAAAACAGTAATGGCAGCTAAATATCAGAGAGGAAGGCAATCTGTCCATCAATATCTGAGAATGACTTCCATTGTCAATCCTCATGCCACGATCAGACTGAAAGTGATTGGTAAGGATGGGGAAATTATCGATGAAGGAGAGTGGGTAAGGACCACCAAGATATTGCCTAGGCCTGTTGTGGAGATTCGCCCCCACCCCCATGGTATGCAATTTGGAACACTGCAGAGAATGCTAAAGAATACCAAGGAGAGGAATGTTAAATCATTTCTTAGAAAGGAGTTTGAGAAAGTATCTCCACTCGTCTCAAAGAAGATCCTGGAACATGCGGAAATAGATGAGAAGAGAAGGCCCTCTGGTTTGAGTGTAGAGGGGATTCAAAATTTGCTCTCTGCTTTCATGGCGGTAAAGATACAAGCTCCTCCAACAGATTGTCTTTCGCCCATTGAAGATCTTTTGATCAAAAAGGGACTTGAAAAAGCAATAGATTCGAGATATGCAGCAACAGTCACGAGGACTCCTACTGTAAGCCAAGGGAATCCGTTCCAAGTAGAGGTTGGCCTAGTCTTTGGCGGGGATCTTCCTTCAGATGGGTCTGTGGAAGTTCTGAGATTCGCAAACAGGGTACCTCTAATGTATCAACAAGGAGGGTGTTTGCTGACTAAGGGGATCGAATCAATAGACTGGCGAAGATATGGTCTTGAGCAGACAGGAGGGAAGGGGGTTCCCAAGGGCCCGGCTGCTATACTCGTGCATCTAGCTTCAACCAATGTTCAGTTCACTAGCGAAGCAAAAGAGGCTGTCTCTGAAAATGAGGAAGTTCTTGAAGAGTTGCGAAGAGCTCTTTTCGAAGTGGGGAGGGGGCTTCAAGGACATAGGAAGAGGATTGGTCAAAGAGAGAAATCTCGGGAGAAATTTGACTTGATCAATAAGATCTTACCAGAAATAGCTTCCAAATCTTCATCCATGCTTGGGCGCCCTGAACCGGATCTCTCCCCGATAATAACCAAAATCATGAATGCTGTATTTTGTGAGGAGGGAGTGATTTGGGATGCCAAGGAAAAGTTGGCCAGATGCTCGATAAAAATTTACAATTATACAGCAAGAGCTAGGGCGTATACCATTATTGTAAAATGGCCAGAAAGGGATGGGGTGGCCCTTGTTGAGAATGAAAGAGGGGGGCGTAAAGAAACTCTGGGGCTTTGGGCGTGGCGATTAGACGCGATAAATCCAGGTGGAATGACTGAGATTTCATTCGCAGTTAGCGGTTTAAGTCATGGAGATTGGAAAGAGGCTGAGGTGTTCTTCCGAGGTAATGGGGAAATAATAGGCTCTGAAAGAATAGACGAGTCCTTGCTAGAAGAGATTCGCAAGCAGGAAGGGCTCAAAGGAGTGGTGGAGGAATTCGTAGAAGAGTCTCCTATTCAAAGTCCGATGATTGAGGTAGCGTCAGAGGGGGATTCGTCCGTCGAGGCGGGTGGAGAAGAGGAGTGGAAGAGCGGTAATACGCTATTCTGATGGTGGTTGTTATGCAAGATAGAAGTCGGAGTAAAGAAGAGACGGTTGACGCACTTCATGCGGTTGCAGCAGAAATGCATGATAGGATGATGAGGGGAGAGCCGCCGAGAATGACTCTACCTGTTAGATCTAAGAAGAACATAGCCTTCGATGAAAAGTTGAATGTGTACAAATATGGTAGCAAGAAGACGATCAGGGATGCAACCAGTCTCGGTTCTGCACACCAACTTCTGAGGGCATTGCATGTCACTGAATTCATGGAGGACATGATTGAAAGTAAAAAATCGTCAACTCTGAGAGAGATGTACTACATCTCTGAGGGTTGGGGATATGGAAAATTCGGATCTCAGAATGAAAGTAACAATCTTGCTGAAGACTTGGAGATTGTGACGGGCTGTTTGAGAGAGGATTTCAAACTAAGGCCGGAAGAGGATGGTGCTAGAATAATTGGAAATCTTACATTCCAAGAAAGAAACAGACGTGGAGAGTGGATGCGGATAAACTGCAGAGATGATGTCGGCGATTCGGGCTATGGAGTTCCATACAATGTAGAGTCTGAAAAATTACAATTGGTAGAACACGATATTGATTTCATGATGGCAATCGAAACAGGAGGGATGTTCGATCGACTTGTAGAAAATGGGTTTGATGAGTTAGCAAGATGTGGTTTGATTCATCTGAAAGGACAGCCGGCTCGTTCTACTAGACGTGTGATGAAGAGGATTAACGAAGAATGGGGAATACCAATTGTTGTGTTTACGGATGCTGATCCTTGGTCTTTCAGAATCTTTGCTTCTATTGCGTATGGCGCTATTAAAACAGCCCACATTTCAGAATATTTAGCGACCCCGAGTGCGGTGTATCTTGGTATAGAATCTGGAGATATAGAAGCATATGATCTTCCATCTGATGAGTTGACACCGAGAGACATAGAGGCATTGAAAGCGGAGAAAAGCGATCCTCGATTCCAAAGTCAGGAGTGGATTGATCAGATTGATTTGATGCTTGACCTCGGAAAGAAAGCGGAGCAGCAGTCTCTTGCAAAATATGGTCTTGATTTCGTTACAGACACATATCTTCCAGAGAAGTTACAGCAGAAACTAGGGCTTGTCATCGGCTAAACTCCAAATCAGAGTTTGTTGTGATTGGTGCATGGCCCGCATGAGTTACCCCCTCATTGCCCTCGTGGCGAGTTTTCTTTGTGTGGCCTCTTTTGCTGTATCTTACTCAAATTTTGATGGTTATGGTGATCTTGATCCTGAGCAAAATAGCTTGAAAGCAATAGAATCGGGAGAGTCTTTCTCTATAGTCCTGGATGAATACGATCAGATTTGGGTCTATTCTGAAAATGGGGATTCGTCTAATGCCAGCGTCATGATAACGCTCAATGGAACGGTTGTGAATGGTACTTCGGCAAAATGGTATGATACCTTTCTTACCAGTGAAGATGGAAAGAGGGTGTATGTGCCTTTGACTAAACTTGGGCCCGGTGCAGAGGGGGAATATGTGTTTGAGAATGATGGGGCTTCCTTGTTGTATCTCGTTGATATGGTAGGTATAGGGGAAAATCTGTGGAAGGAGTCCTCTGTACAGATTATGGCTGTCTCGTGCTGCCTTTCTCCATTCTTGGCAATGGTGGGTATAATTGGTCTCGTCAGATCTTCAAAATCTCCCAAGACAGGACCTAAAATATTGGTATTTGATTCGAATGTGGGTATTCCAACGACTGAGGAAGTTTTCAGATCAGTGAATGGTATCTCCAAAGAAAGCGTGACTGCTGACGCTACCCCGGATCCGTGGAAGGAAGAGGTTTCTGAAGTTGAAGGCATGGTTGGAGAAGTGCGTGATTCTACTGAAGGGGTCCAATTAGACGAGGCTGCGGGTGATTGGCAAACTTGGGATGAAGGTTAGATTTGTCTCGTATGGTTTATGCGAGTCGCCACTAACCAACTCTCGGTTGGGAAGTCATGCCGGGGTTCGACGACGTCCTTTCGATTCTCGAAAATAAGTCGAGGAGGGAGATATTAGAATTGCTTACGAAGGAGCCGCATTACGCTCTTCAGTTGTCAGATCTTCTTCAAATTAGCCAGCAAGCAGTGGTTAAACATCTAGGCATACTGGAGAATGCTGGTTTTGTCTCAGTGGATAAGGTTCCTTCAGAGAAGGGGGGGCCGCCCAGGAAAGTGTACAAGGTGACGGAGTCGTTCTGTTTGCGTCTTGACCTTGGGCCTAGATTGTTCAAAACAAGTGGTAAAATGATGCCTTCTGGTGGGCCGATGCGTCTTTCCTCAAGGCTCCCAGATGGTTTAGAGGACGTAATCGATACAATGGGAACTCGTCGTAGAATACCTATGAATGAGGCAATGTCAATTCTTTCAAAATTGCAGACGCGGCTTGAGAAACTGGACGAACAGCGAGATGCGTTGATTGCTCTTCATCAACAAGTTATGATGAAGGTGGCGCCGAGTATCGAAGATCTGACTGATAATTACGAAGAGCGTCAATTGGCTCATGCCATGTTAGACCAGCCTAGACGTCCTGTTGATCTTGATCTCTTTTCACAAAGTATCAGGATCCAGTCTTCTCAAGCTGAAGGTATCATGGCGGGCTTGCGCGATCGCCTAATCAGGGATCTGGCACGAAGCAAGGGGAATGTTATCGCTGGAGGGGAAGGTGCCCCTCTGCCCTGGTGGCTGGTTCGTTGACTAGAATTCCATGTCGTCATCAGTATAGACCATCATGCTCCTCTTTTCGGCATATTCTTTCATCGCCTCTATTCTTCGGCCCCAAATGACCACCACAGCAACCCCTCCAAGAGCGATAGTCGCCCCTATGATAATCACAGGAACGGAATAAGTTGCAACAGCCTCTAGTAGCGGGTCAAGGAATCGATTGTTGGAGCCCATCTTATCGGATAGCGACCAGTAGTTGTTTGATTCATCAGACTCGATGATATTATTATCTGGATCTACGTATACTACTACGTCTTGAGAACCTGCTTCTACGATGTATAGCAAGGATATTTCCAAGAGTTCTTGATTGCTAGATTGAGATACAGGCATAACTGCCTCGATTAGCTGCCGATAGACGATATTGTCTTCATCACAACCATTCTTTCGAATGTCGGATGGACTCTGGTCGGCACAAAGGATTACGCTGACATCTGTAGCGTGTATATTTCCTATATTTTGTAACTTGACTGTAACTGAAATCATTTCGCCAACCGCTGCTCTTGACTGCGGGGCCTCTGCTGACAGTATCTTGAGATCAGGTGCTCTAAGCATCAGTTGGAGGACTTGCTCATTGGAATCACATGCTGGTGGGTAGTTGTCAGGAAGACCGTCCTTATTCTCATCCAGGGTACATGAGTCGTCCCATTCAGGAGTCTCGTCAAAATCACCATCATTAGCAGCAGAGCCGTGTATTGACGTTGCTTTTATTCCGATCAGCCTGTCGCTTAGCTGTGCTTCATCATCAATCGATATAATCGCTACGAATTGAATGGTTGTGAATGCATCCATCTCAGGGAATGTTACGGTACTCGTTGTCGAAGTGTAACATGCATCCGGTTCAGGTGCTATGCTCGGCTCAGGAGGGAGGCATGGCGCCTCTTTCGGGTATTCTGTGTCAAAATCCTCAACCAGTGCATATGTGATCATCCACTTGGATAGTGTGTTCATTCCCGGAGTTGAATCCCAACCGCCTCCACCACCTAATTTTGTATGGTTGTGCAACATTGGTGTGTCCGGGACATTCCCCGCATTTGTGAGATTCATCAGGAAGCGAACGGTTCTACCGGGGGCGCTGGTCTTTATCTTGGACTCCATGGCTGGATCTAACGTAATCCTGAGATCGTGGAATTCTGTGATTTCTACTTGTAATTCGATGTTCTCTCTAACTCTGGTCCCTTCATAGGGTTCTTCGCTGAGGACGTTCAATACGACACTGTAAGTTCCTGCCAGTGTCTTCTCTGGAACGTTGATGATTAAATCAAATTCTTTTGACTCGTCTCTTAGAAGTTCTCCGAAGTAAGCTCTTGGGATATCTATGTCCCAGATATACGCACCTTCTGGGCCAGTAACTGACTCGACTGTGATGTCGAATCGATCAGGGCCATTGCCAGTGTTCGTAACTTCCGTGGTCAAAGGATATGCTTGTCCGGGGTAGAGTTCTAGGATATTGGAGTCGACTTCAGTTTCAAGTTCGTAGACTTGAATCACGTTTGTTAGAAGCAGCGCAGAGTCCCTCACTTCAGGTGTTCCTTCGAGGTGTGCTTTGACCACAACAGATTCTCCGAAGCCGGCTGTTGCGTTGTAGGGGGCACACATATTCGCGGTAACGACGTATGGATTTCCAACAACAGCCCAATATCTTGGAGCGTTTTCAGGTATTCCATTACCGCCGGGGGCGCTTGAAAAATCTAGATCTACAGTCCAATGATCGTACCTCCACACGCCCTGGGAGATGTCTGATGGCCTCTCCGATGGTCCACCGGGCGTGGTGAATATCAGTGATCCTGGGGAGTAGTTCTTTGTTACCTCTATATCGAATTCGGCGCAATCACCAGGTAGGACGTTCAGATTCGTGCCGTCTGGTATCTTGAACACGATATTTCCAGAAGTCTTCACTGAGACGTTTATCCAAAGACCGAGTACATCATACGTGCCGTGATCGATTTGGAATATCGGTTCACCTGTGGACCATCCTTTGAGATATATCACATAGGTTCCCGGGGTTTGTGAAGTTGGTATGGTGACTCTGAGGTTCTTGGTCACTGCCTGCCCGGGATCGAGGGAGACTTCCGTTGGAAAATCTACGCCCCAACCAAATTGTAGGCCCCACTCCATTTGGCCGTCAAGCGAAGATGGGTCGTGGAATGCAAACGTATCGTAGACGTTGCCTGTATTTCTGATAATTATGGAAAAGGTGCCTGAGCCGCCCTGCTCAACATCGATATTTTTGTTGATTGTGGATAGATCGATTCCATGGACCACATCCATCAGAATCACAAGTTGCCTCTCATCATCGATAGCAGGATCTTTGTATGAAACTGCTCTTACCTTGATTTCAGCTAATTGGTCACCTTCGGCTTGGTATATCGTGGGGGCTCTTACCCTCAAGTAAAGGGGGACTAGGTTTTCACCGTTCGAGTTACCTTTGAGGTGTATGGGTGTGGATTCGAAAATCGGTGTGTGATTGGATGCGTAATAGAGAGTGGCGCTCCAGTTCATGGGTACGTCCTCTACAGTGAGGCGGAATGTATCTGCTACTAGATCAGAGGGACCGGGCGTTGGGTTGTCGATAGTTAAGTTGTAGATCGTGCTCTCACCCGGTTCAATGACGTGATAATACGTCTCGGAAGGTGCGAGTGCGACATCGACAAGCCCAGTTAGAACGTGGACATAGCACAACGTCTCTTTGGGGCTGTTCGCTTCTCCACATTTGGTTGAGTCGGACCAAGCCACATGAGCTCCGCTTCCGAGGTCGTTAGAGAATGCAGGAGGGGTTCCAAGTTGTGGGTTCCTGGGGGAATTAGGGCCGAGCTTGCCGGATTCCCATGTGGATACCTCGAATATCTCCCACTCATCTAATACAGCTATAGCGAGGTTGTTCAGAGTGGGGAATCCATCAGGATATTGGTCAGTGGTGCTGTTGAGGCGTGTGTACATGATCGTCTCGCCTTGGGATTTGTTACTATTATCGAGCCATGCAATGTGTATATTATCGAAATCATCAACCAGTATGCCTGGAAGATATGATGTGGCCTCATATGGGCCTCTGTCGGGATTGTCGTCAAACCAATCTAATCCTTCGACATTGGAAATCGCAGAGTCCATGATTTGCTTGATACCAAACGCTGGTAATCCATCGCTTGCACCGTCCCACTGTCCTGCGCCCTTTAGTTTGAGGCGTGTGTAGAAAACCTCGTAATTGACATCTAGCTCGAAGCCGTAGGACCTCCCGTCCATCCACGCGATATGCGTGTTCCCTTGACTGTCCAGAGCAACTTGTGGGTGGAGGCTGTATGCGTCTTGGAGTGTGACGCGGGTATCGTTTACAACAACGAGATGGCCATATCCTTGGAGATCGAGGGATGGGCCTACATCTTCGATGTAATATCGGCTACCAGAAGTCGCTGAACACTGTGGCACACAACGGGTAGCTGGCTGACCCGGGGCGAAGCCGACCCACGGGTTATCTAGAAGGGCATATGGGTCGAGTACTGAAATGAATATTTCACGAGAGGCATTTGTTGCCAAATATATGAGTGCCTCTACCATGAACTGGAGTTCAGCGGCTGAAGAGGATCCTGTCGGGAATGCATAAACTGCTCCCTCAGCATGTGTCGTTCTAGGTGTTCCTCCAGGGCAGTATCTGGCCACTGAAGGAGTGCCTGGCTGATTATTGGGGCATTCAGCGAGATCCCTCATCTGAGAACCTACGCTGCCATCTGCACCGGCCCAGAGAGGTACTGGGGATATCCCTGCGAGGACGCATGCATCGTGTGCCTCGTTCACGCTTTCGCGGTCAGTGGCATCCTCCGGGGATCCGTCATTGGCATTCTCATCCGATATTGGTATGATGATCTTGGTGGCGTTTGGATTCCATCGATGGTCCTCTGTTGTCGGAGGGTTAGCAAGGTTGCCAAGTCTTCCCTGCGAGTCTCTCCATGAAAGACAGGACCACGTAGAAGAGGGGCCCCATGCTTCCGAGCCTTGGCCCCCTCCATCATAACTCAGTGATATAGCGGCGTTGTTCAATACTGCACCAGTCAGCTTTCGAATGCCTCCTGATGTATCTGCAGGGGTTTGGCCAAGGTGATTCGAACGAGGTCCTTGACTTCCTGATCCTCCTGTCTGATATGCCGTGGTGCAATATCCGGAAGTTGCAGCAGCAACTTGTTGCACTCCCCCTATTCCGTATAATGTTTCAAATACAGTCATATTAGCCTGTTCCAACATGGGTTTGAGACCGATGAAATTGCCGCCGGATGAAAATTGACCGCCATAGAAAACCGTGCACATATCTGCCCATTCGGTCCCCATCGATCCAGAAGTATCGATTGGCACGACCATCTCGACCTTGCCTCCTCTTGTGTCATCCCAAACCACCTGAACGAAATCATCGTTGTCTACGGCGATGTCTGGGTGTCCCTTCATCCCAATTATTGGTGTCAGAAGTGTAGCGTCTATTTTTGACTGCGCCTCTCGGCTAGAGACGTCTATCTCAATCATTTCATAATAAATCTGGGTCTGTGAATAATAGAGGTCTAATGGGTCGTTATTGTCTTGCCAAACGATGTGTGCATTATCCAATGAGTCTACAGCCACAGCGGGCCAATCCCTATCTTGACTCCCAGTCCTTATTTCATAGTCGTCAATTATGGAAATGCCATTCAAGCCATCAATTGCATTCGAGCCGTCCTGTTCATGCATTGCAGGATCTAACAACTGATACCAGATTGTCCATTGTCCGGATCTGTCGGCCCAAACGATATGCACTTTGTCCTCAGAATCGATTGCGACGTCGGGATGCCATGCTTGGTGCGCACCAGGATTGGAAATTTGTGTTTCAGAAATCAGTGTCTCGCCAGAGGGGCCTAACATCTTGTAATACAAATGCTGAGTATTCCGACTCCACACAAAGTGTACATTGCCCTCTGAGTCAGAGTCGACAGCCACCATTGAATCTGAGTTAGATCCGCTATTTACGACGTTGATTGCATCTGTAAGAACAATTTCACTGGCTTGTACCGGAACTGCAACACCCATTGCGGCGACTATGCTGGAAAGCATTAGCAAAGTCATCATGATGCTGGAACGCTTCTTTCTATTCTGCATGGATACCACTCAGTATGCTAAATGCAACTCTAACCATACTTAATGTCGACCCATTCGGGTCAGATGTGGCTAAGCCCACTCACTTGGGTCGAAGCTCTGTCCGAAACCGGCTTGTTCATCGAAATCCACCTCAGCAGATTTTAGCGCTGAATTTTGGCCTGACCTGGATATTGGTTTCTTGCCTTTCCAGTCATCTACCGGGCCTGGTTTACCTATTCCTTTGCCATAATCAAATTTTATTTGATGTATTATGGAGAGTTTTGTCAGCCAAACCCCCCTCATTGTCTGCATGAGTTCGTTTTGAGTGAGTCCGTCAAACCAAATTGGGCGTGAGATGTTGAATGCTTGAAGTGGTCCTGGCCTATTCTGTTCGTCTTCTTTGCCGACATGCAAGACCCAATCAAGCGTTGATCTAGTGAGGTGCATTCTAATCTCATGTAGCCAGCCTTTCCACCCAATTAGATCCTCATCACTGTAACTCACCATCTCATCTTGTTGTCCTTGGTCAACTCGAGTGATCGAGTAAACCAAAACAAGTGATCTTTTCTTTGGTATCACGATGTTGAAAACGTGGCCGTCTTTCGTGGGTGGATACTTAACATGGAGGTGGAGTGTTGCTTTTCCGTCATCGACCACTCTGTATTCCAGATTCTCATCATCGAGCCACATACGGATTGCGGCAGAGGCATCCTTTGCATCCACAGATAACTAATGTAAATGCGTCCTATTTGAGGGCAACGAGAGATTCGTCTACTAGATTGATGCTGTCAGAAAGAGATTTTACTAGTGAGTTGCGGATCAATACGGCCCTTCTACGATCTCGCCTGAAGTCATTTACAAAATCATAACCCAGAGCCATCAGAATGGCTGCTAGATAGAAAATGGGGAAGAGCGCGATGAAGAAGAGGGGTGTGAATAAAGGTGGGAGGTTGTAGAATAAAACGGCTGAAAGAGTCCATAAAATACCAATTATTGGCCAGAAAAGTGGTAATGAGAACATTGCTGCCATCAGATGATATGTTGTTCTGGCGTCGATTCCCTCGTCTGTTCTATCTCCCAGCCACCATGCAAGTATGGCTTGAGGGAATGTACTCAGTGCGAAAACTGGCATTGCAATTAGCATCATAGAGGCTCCCAAGATCAAAGAAAATATGCTACTTCTTTTCCTCATGAGGTGTCCTTCTACAGTCAAATCGCGTGCATCTAAGTCGTGATCGTGTAGTATCTTGGCTGCATTTAATGCGTTCTCAGACAATTCTTGAGAAATGTTCCCCTCTCTCCATTGTTGTCTTATCTCTCTTGTCTTCAATACCTCTTGATGAAGATCATCAACAGGGGTCTTCGATTTTCTGTGTGCTATGAATATCCATGCACGATATGTTTCCCAATCAGGAGAATCTGGAGTTGCTTCTTTGAGAATTGAGTATACTGAATCACGCATGGCGATGACTTCCGATTCCGGTGGTTCGACCCATTCTCCATTCAACAAAGACTGGGCTTGCTCCTGAGAATACGGATTGGGAATAGGTATCGGATCAAGATATTCGACGTGGTGGTCTGTTCTAAATTTTGTATGATTTCTCCAATGGAGACCAGCAGGTTGCAGATGCGGCTGAGGTAGATTTCGAAGTTCTGCGAGTGCAGCAGCAGCGAAAACCGTACGAAATGGTCCGGTTTTGAAACCGTGTAGAACTGAATCTTGGTGTGAGGTGCCTTCAGGGAATACAACTGCAGAATAACCATTAGAAATGCAATTTGAAACAGTTAACATGCTTCTTCTATTGATTTCTCCTGCGAAGTCTGAATTAGTTATGCCTTCATCCATTTCCGCCTTTCTCAGAATTGGTTGTATGCCAAGACCTCGTGTCCACCAGCCTAGTATCGGTCTTGTAACCAAATCGTGGCGTCCGAGTGCTGTGAATCTTCGATCTTGGCTGTGAACTATGACTAAAGGGTCCACTAATCCGTTAATATGGGTTGAAACTGATATTCTGCCACCGCCTATTTCAGGTACTTTATCGGCCTTTGAATTCCTAAAAATAATTCGATGGCCGATGAATATCATTGCTCTGAATAGCCACCACACAATTATCGATCCGGGGTGTTTTCCTGAATGATCCCATGGGACTGAGTTGAGTCTGCTTGTATCTATTCGCCTCGCGCTCCTAGAAAGTTCCGGAGCCAGAGCCTCGGGCTTAGAGTCCATGCTAACCCGTCATGGGCAGTGTGGTGTTGTAAGCATTCACTCATTCAAACTGAGTTGAATAGCATCGACGATTGTTTTCCCCTCTGACGCGTCCAGTGATTCTGGCTCCCACGTGAATGAGTGTTTGGATTCTGCATATTTCGGAATTATATGAAAATGGACGTGTGGAACGGTCATGCCAGCTTCCCTTCCGTTATTCTGGATGATATTGTATGCAATAGCTCCCGTGGCCTCTTTGATTGCATGGGATAGGATAGGCAATGCCTTTCCGATGGCTGCCGCAGAGTCCGGGCTCAGTTGATCGATCGAGGGTGCTGGCTCTTTGGATACAAGCAAGGTATGTCCTTTTGAAAGGGGATTTATATCCAAAAAAGCGAATACATGCTCGTTTTCATACAGTTTGTAGCAAGGAATCTCGCCCTCTATTATTCTGGTGAAGAGTGTGCGCTCACTCATACGATCACATGGCAAATGATGCTGCGATGGTGCCAAGATCTTGGACTCTTAAGGCCCCTACAATCTCCTGGTTCATGACTCGCGTATTGGTTGTAGTTCTCACTGCTTCAGCGGTTTTTTCAGCGGTTTCAATCAGAGACTCCATAGTTGCACTGCCTGTTAAGAAAGACTTTGCTTGTGCGGTTAATTTTGTCTCAGCAGCGCCTACTGAGTCTCCTGATTCCTTGTATAAATCTTCAATTCTCCTATTCGCTGAATCTAGACTTTGAAGGATATTCTTGGATCCTCCAAACTCGCAGTTTAGTGACCATTTTCCAGCCTCTTTACCTGCTAATGAGCCGGTGTAGAGATTTTCCAACATGGTGTTTCCAGGTAATATCGATGAAGTATGAAACCCTGTGCTTGCAGAGGGGCCAGCTGCGTAAACGCCTGTTGCCCACATCTTGCCTGACTCGATTGTGACTCTCCCTTTTTCATCCACAGGAATCCCACCGGTGGTCTCCATGACTTGATGTGTTACTGGAATCACATCAATCGAAACGTCCAATCCTGTAGAGTCTAGAATTGTCTTTCTTATCGAGTCGAACCAAAGTGAATGCTGATCATCGATAAATCTCATATCGACTACCGCATCTCCTCCATGGTTCAATGGGTCGATATCTTCCCCGGATTCCGACCTGTATCTTCCACCGGCGCCTAAAATCTCGAAGGGGATTGGGATGTTCGTTCCTCTGATGACCATTGGGTGAAGGGGCACCTTGTGCAAATTCTGTGGGTTGATACCCGCTCTTATTGCCATTGCAATCGCATTTCCTGAGCCGATTGATGGGTTGGACCAAAGCCCTTGATAACCCTCATCAGCCAATATTATTGCTTTACATTGGTATGGCTTTACTTTGCCGTCGAGTAAGTCCAGCGCCACAATTCCTCGGATCTGGCTATTATCCATCACCAGGGATAATGGGATGTGGTTCTGTCGTCTCTGAATGGATCTCTTGAGGACCTGTTCATCGAGAATCTGGGTTAGGTATCTGCTAGTAGCATCTCCTGCGCCTGAAAGTCGAGGGGCGGCATGTCCGGGCACCGATGAAAGATGCGGTAATCCACCTTTGTCCCTACGAAGTATCATCCCCCACCGCTCTAGCTCAGAAAGAATCTCTACTGAAGAAGAGCATGTTCTTCTAACAGCCTGCTCATTCGTACTCTCATCTCCTAACGCAATTGTGTCTTTGATATGCGCTTCAGGAGTAGTTTCCCCTAGCGATGCGGCAAGACCGGCGGTGGATGGGCTGATGATTGGGCCGGGCGACTGGTGAATTATGACGGTATTAGCGCCAGAATCGCTAGACTCGATAGCAGCGCGAAGCGCTGAAGGTCCGGTTCCTATGACCAATACATCCCACGACTCCATGCTGCTCAGTCATCTCCAGATGCATGTTCTGAATGAACATGACGCTTCGTTCATCATCGGATAATAGTTCGAGTGATCATAGAATACACTTCTTTGATTGCATTTCGAATTGTGCTGAATATGAATCCATCTCCATCTTCCATGATGGTCCATAGTACGAGTGACTTGACTGTGGTTTCGTTTTCCGTGAGAAGGTTGACTTGAACTGAACGGCCTTCGTGTCCTGATTTATTCCAAGCCATTCCGATCCAGAGAATGTGAGAATTGTCAATGGTTGCGTTGAATCTATTCCATCCCTCTGTACCGCCAGTTCTGCCGGGCCTTACACTTCGATCAATGGGGGGAAGGCGAATTATCTGAATCTCGGGTTCGCCTTCGACGGTTATTATGTCAATTTCAAATGGCTTGGAAGAGTTCTGATCTGGGCTTGCTAGAACGAAGAGGTCGCTCTCACCGTGCATTGCTCTCGGTGGGAGGTCTGCATCTAGTACCCATGTCTCAGATTTACGAAGTCTTGATGCTCTTTGTATCGTTCTAGACAAGAGTCGGAAAAGCCCGGGTTTCCTCTCAATAACATGAGTCAATAATATCTCAAGTTGTTCGAAATTGAAAGGCTCTTGCTTTTCTCTTAGGCGTTCTACGGATCTGGTGTTCAGGACCTCAGCACAAATCCTGTCTTTTTCATTATGATCGATTTCTCCGATCATTGAGAGGTAGATGGCTCTCAAAACTGTTTCAATAGCATCTTCTGATTGCTGTTGGCGTCTTACTCCTTTGCTGATTTTTTCCATCCAAATGTTCCATCTGCTAGAAGTTTCAGGATCGAGATGTGCATAGACTAGATCGACTAGCAGGGGTTCAGCAAGAGTATCATGAAGAGATGGCGTATGGAGTTTCAACAAGGGAGTTTTCCCAGTATCCATTGATTTTTGTTTTTCAATTGATAGCGTGGCAAATAGAATGACGATGGAGAGGATGGCGGTCAGACTCAGAATAGTTAGTGAGAGATCTGTTTGGAGAGGAGTGGAAGAAAGGGTGGAGGCGAGGATGAAGCCGACTATAGCTGCAGAAACCCTGGTTCGCTCTCTGAGCTTGTTTTCTTCGAGTTGATTCAAGATTCTATCAACACCAACATATGATTCTCTGAGTGAAAATCCCTGTCTCCTGAGTTCTAACCGGTCTTTAGCAGCCATTCTTGCATAAGAAGATGCGATTAGCGGGGGGATGAACAGAATGATAGAGGCCAACCACATTATTCTAGAGATATTGAGGATGGCTGAGTCTAGGAATGCTGATGCGGCTATGATGGATGCTGGAAGGGCAAAGGCAAGCGAGTATCTTGTAACGCGAAGAACCGGGTTCGTGGTGAGGTTTGTCCATCTTCCCCTCCATTTGTCTCTCGACAATATTCTTCGTTCCATCGCTGATGAAATCGAAGATTGTTCTTCTTCGGATTCGGCATAAGGTGTTGGCAGATCCATATGTCGTTCGTTCGGCGCTTTTGCTGGGTGTGTTTGAGGTCATCGCTTGATGAGGCGAAAATATGGCATTTCGATAGGAGGCTTTCTTGAAGGGGGCGGCCTGGGCGAGATGGGCGTGTAGCATAGCCTGGATAATGCACCGGCCTCCTAAGCCGGGGACCGCGGGTTCGAATCCTGCCGCGCCCGCCATTATGTTGTGACGATGCGGTTGCGTCCGACTTCAGCAACGCGGTGGAGAAAATCCTCGAAATGGATACGTGCATGTGTGTGTAATTGGATATCTCGACTGCATTTAGCAAGAGCCTGTAGTATCTCACTTCTAAGTGAGTCATTCAATGGGAGTCGTCGGCCGACAAGAGCCGAATGTATCTGGTCAATCACATCCTCTGGCTCAAGGCCGTGATCATCCAAAAGACGGTCTATCTCAGCTACTGCTCCTGTTCTTACTTTGATCCTTCTTCCATTTCGATCTAGCCATCTAGAGCCGACGACATTGCCTTGAAGGGCCATCTCAATGATATCTCTGCCCGCCTTCATGGTGATTCCTTGGATTAGATCGTGAATTGATGAGCGATCGGATAATTTGTCATGTGCCCAAAGTAATTCGAGCATGAATATCGCTCTTCGAATATTGCCCTGACTGACGTATAGGATATCATCGATAATGCCGTCTTCCAGATTTATGCCCTCAGCGTCAATTATTCCTTCCAAGGTTCTCTTGAGTGTTTTATCATCACAAGCAGGAAGTCGGATCATCTGGGTTCTCGATCTGAGTGCGTCTATGATAGCAGATGGTGCACGGGCCGTGAATATGAATCTAGAAGCTGGGCCCACTGTTTCTAGCATTCTCCGTAGATATGCTTGCCATCTCATACTCATATGATCTGCATCTTCGAGGATAATCAACCGACTCAGAGGTTGCGCACTGTTTGATTCGGTTTCCTTGCCGGCTGGCGGCGGGTCATCATTGGAATTGTGTTCCCTGTTGTTTGAAAATGCTGCAAGAGACATTCTTCCAGCGAGAGTGTCCGACGATTCTTTTCCTTCCGGTCGGAGGAAAGTCTCGAACAAATCCATCGCGCCTCTTTTCCTCTTCATGTCTCTGATGTTTCTGACATGAACGGTGGATGACCAAGAGGGACCCAAAACCTGACGCGCATAAAGACGCCATAGAGCGGTCTTACCGCAACCTGGGGGGCCTGTTATGAGAAGATGCGGTGGTTGGGGCAGGAGTGACATTGCAGTCACACGCTCAACAACGCGTGGAGGGGCTGCAAACTGGTCGAAAGTTCGAGGGGCATGATCGACAAGCCAACCGGACACGTACTGTGTATCGTGGCTAGGGTCTTGAAGTCCGCGTTACTCTGCCCGTAGAGTCTTGATGCCATCGGGGCCTTCTTTTCGGGGCTTCACAAAGATTCGATAGCCGCACTTATGGCACGATTTGCCTGTGGCGCCTATCTCTATGAACTCGATATGGCCGCATCGGACGCATCTATACCTGATTTCAAGAGGGTCCATTGGAGATGAGCAATGGTTGCAGGTGGCCGGTCCTTCTGCATCGAAAGGCTTCCTGTCGGTTCGGTTGCAAGAACGGCACTTGTACAAAGTCATGCGGTTCGTCATGAATTGGGCCGGTTTGGCAGCCTTCTTCAACCTGCCCATTATCTCAGACGGTCTTCCGCGCTCTATCGCATATGCTGACGAAGTTTCTGAATATAGTCTCGCCGAACTCGGAATCATTGACCTCTGGATGGAATTGGACCCCTAAACGATCGCCGGAATCGTTCTGCATTGCTTGTACACGGCAAGAGTCGCTGGATGCTGTTATTCTGAAATTCTCAGGTACATCTACTACCTCGTCATTGTGACTTTCCCATACGATTTGTTCTGAGGGGGTGGATGAGAATAACGGGCCAGGGTCGTCGGACAGTTTCATCGTCGCGGCCCCGAATTCTGGCTCGTCGGCTTCTGCGGCTCTCCCGCCGTAGAAACCAGCCATGAATTGAAGGCCTGCACATATTCCAAGGATTGGCACGTCCAATGAAAGATATTCGGCGCATCGGCCTAGCTCTCCTGTTAACCCCACTCGCGCTGCTCCGCCGGAGAGAATCAGTCCGTCGACTTCTCTGAGTTCATTAAGCGGCGTGTCATTTGGGAATATCTTCGTGTCGACACCAAGATACCGAAGCATGCGCCACTCTCTGTGTGTCCATTGACCGCCATTATCAATGACGTCGATGATGAGGGGGGCATCGCTCATGATGAGGTGGTTATCTAGGCGGGCCATCAATACATTGCAGTGGAATCGGGGGGTTTGAACGAGGGGCAGATTGAAAGATAATCCCCAACTCGGTTGGGAAGCAAGCCCCGATGGTGTAGTGGCCTATCATGCAGCCCTGTCGAGGCTGCGACCCGGGTTCAAATCCCGGTCGGGGCGCCAAAAATCACTCTCCAAGGTCTTCTCGCCTTGCGTTATTGTCATCTTTTGGGTTATTGGATATCTGATGAGATAATATCGTTTATCACAGCTGATAGGCCCAGCTCGGCAGGACATAACAGGGATCTGACTCCGAATGCCTTTGCAGCCGCCATATCCGAAATCCTGTCACCCACCATTACAGAATCTGCCTCAGATGGTCTTTCGACCCAATCATCGGCAAATCTCATCGAAAGTTCAGACCATTCCTTGGTCGATTCTGCGTGGTTGATCAACTGACGAGCCGCCTCCAACATGCCTGGATTGGGCTTTCTTGCCCATGCGTTCTGATTCGGGACATAGGGGCTGTGGAGTATCAAATCTAGAATCGCGTCTTTATCTTCAATCAAGAGCGTTTTCTGTATCTGGTCGTGGATAAGTGCTAGATTCTCAGAATCCCAGTACCCCCTACCAATCGGAGACTGATTCGTCACAACAGCGATTCGTATGCCGGATCTGCGTAATCTAGCGACGCAATTGGCTGCATGTGGGAGTAGGATTACCTCCGAGGGTGAGTTGACATAGTTCTCGGACCCGACATTCAACACCCCGTCGCGGTCAAGATATGCAATGGCCCCAGACCACGGTGTTGAATCTGGGAGAGGATGGAGCGTCAGTGGGGCATCGATCGGGACTCTGTCACGACATGGAAGATGCTGCATCACGCCCAGCGACTAATCTGGTTGTACAAAGCGCCTTCCTAGAAATGGATGGTATGAGAACTCATCTCAGAACTATCTCTCAAGTCTTCTTCTGGCATCGAAGAGAGTATTCTACGGCATTGCGAAAGATGGTAATTGAAGGGGCTCTCCCATGTTCAATCTCATCATCTCTCGTCCAATCAGGTGAGAGCCATGTGCTATGATATGCCTCTGGATGTGGCATTAGGCCAAAGACGAGGCCGGTTGGGTCACAGACCCCTGCGATGTTTCTCCAACTTTGGTTTGGAGAGATTGGATATGGTAGTACTTCATCAGTGGCACCGGGGTATTCTGTCGATGGATCGACATACTTGGCCACGAGTTGCCCCCTCTGCGCCCATCGGTCTAGCAGTTCTCTGTCGTTTGTAACAAATTTGCCTTCTCCATGTCGAACTGGCACTCTGATTCTAGTGAGTCCTTTAGTCCAGATGCAAGGGCTATTTGAATCAAATTCGAGTGTCGCCCATCGATTTTCATAATGAGCGCTGTCGTTGAGTGCGAGTGATGCTGTTTGTGTGAGTGATACTTCCTCATCACCCGGAAGTAGGCCCATCTTTACCAGCACCTGAAAACCATTGCAAATACCGATTACTGGTTTACCGGCCCGCACGAAGCGTCTGACTTGATCACGGAGGCCAAATCTGAGTCTGTTACCCAGCAACCTGCCGCTGCCCAAGTGATCTCCGAAGGAGAAACCCCCAGGAACCGCCATGATATGGTAATCGTCCAGATTCAGATCCCCTTTAACGAGTCTATTGACGTGTACTTTTTCTGGGCTGCCACCAGCCATCTCAAACACCGCCATAGTTTCAGTTTCACAATTAATCCCGAAGCCGGAAAGGACGGCGATACGCACTTGGGTCATTGCGGGGCACCTCCATCGAGGGTTTCTTTCCATGCTTTTCGTAAAACGCTCATTGATGTGGAAATTAATGGTGTATCTCCATTGGTTACTGAGATTGTATCGCCTTCTTCAACGACGCCTAAAAGATAGCATGCATGGCCTATCATTGAAGTTTCGAATGCCTGACTATTTTCCGGTTTCACGCTCACGAGTATCCGGCCCAGAGATTCTCCAAACATGGCTCCCCACGGCTCTATCTGATCGCAGTCGGACATGATTGGAGATACGTCTACCCGCGCTCCGGAATCTGAGCCAAAACAGCACTCTGAAATCGCTACTGCTAATCCGCCATCACTACAATCATGGGCACTTGCGACGAGCTCCTTTTGCATCGCCCCTGTTAGAGCCCTATACATCGCCAAATTTCGAGAGGTGTCTATTTCCGGTACACGTCCGCCGATCCCAGATTGTCCTTGAGTCTCTTCTCTGAGCATGTATGCAATCTCGCTAGCTCCGAGTTCTTGATGGGACTCTCCACAGAGGTAAATCCTATCTCCGGGGGATTTGAAATCACTCGATACAGCCTTTCGAACATCCTGGTGATTGCCAATTAGACTGAATAGAATTGTTGGGGGTATGCTGATCTTCTCACCATGCAGTTTAGCGTCATTTTTCATTGAATCCTTTCCACTTATGCATGGTAATTTGTAGGCTCTACATACATCGTCCAAAGCACGGTTTGCTCGGACTAATTGAGCTAATTTATACCGGCCATCAGGGGTCTTTTTTGATTCTACGGGGTCAGGCCAACAAAAATTATCGAGACCGGCGATAAGATCGAGGTCGACGCCGACGCAAACTGCATTGCGCAGGGCTTCATCGATGCTGGCGGCGGTCATTGCATATGCATCAATATCGGAATATCTTGGAGTAATCCCATTGGATATGACTGCGCCTTGTGTCTGGCCTTGTATTGGAGCTATGACGGCAGCATCGCCGGGGGCGTCATGATTGACGCCGCAGAACGGCTTGATCACCGATTGGGCAATGACTTCGTGATCATATGAACGGACCCACCATTCTTTGCTAGCGATGTTCGGCCTGGCTATGAGTCTCGTAAGTGCCCCCCCCATCTGTGAGGCATCTGGAAGTATCACTTCCGCGTGTGTGGGTGGGGACCACTCAGATTCGAGTTCTAATTGGGGACAGCCGTCATGTAGGAATGAAATGGGTAGATGGGCTACTACATCGGTTCCCATTCGGACGACGAATGCGCCTGAATCGGTAAATTTCCCAACGGCTGTCGCTTCGACCTCATGAAGCGCTGCGAGTGCTTCGAACGATTCGCAATCCTCTGGTTTTACACCTACAGTCATCCTTTCTTGGGATTCTGAGATCAATATCTCCCATGGACTCAGGCCGGCCTGCTTGAGAGGCACCACTGCGAGATCTAGGTCTGCTCCGCCTGTCAGTTCAGCCATCTCTCCGACTGAACTTGAAAGGCCACCTGCACCATTGTCAGTGATAACTTGTATCAATCCCTCATCTCTTGCCTCGATGATCATATCAAGCATTTTCTTCTGAGTGATCGGATCGCCGATTTGAACGGCTGAGCTCGGACTCTCTTCTGTTAACTCAAGACTGGAAAAGGTAGCGCCGTGGATGCCATCGAAGCCAACTCTCCCACCGACCATGTAAACGATATCACCGGGAGTGGGTGTTTTGTCGTGTGATTCCCTTCCATCAGGAAGAATGCGGGGCATTATGCCGACCGTTCCACAATACACCAATGGCTTGCCTAAATATCTCTCATCGAAGATGATCGCGCCGTTTACTGTGGGTATTCCAGATTCATTTCCACCGGCCCTGACTCCCGCGTGGACCCCGCGAAATACTCTGGAAGGGTGAAATAGTCCCTTGGGTATGTTTCCTTCGTAATCAGGGGGGCCAAAGCAGAATACGTCTGTGTTTGCAATCGGTTTTGCACCCAATCCCGTACCAAGGATGTCCCTATTGACACCAACAATGCCGGTCATCGCGCCTCCGAACGGATCTAAGGCGCTGGGTGAATTGTGAGTCTCGGCTTTCATGCAGAGGCTCCAATTTTCATTCCAAGCAATAACTCCCGAATTATCATGGAAGATCGAAAGTAGCCAATCGACTTCTTTCTGGATATCCAGAGTAGGCTTCATGATATGTGTCTTGAATAGAGAATCTATTGTGGATGATTCACCGGTTTCATTGTCTTTATGGTGGATCTTAGCCGCGAATATCTTGTGTGAGCAGTGTTCGGACCAAGTCTGTGCTAAACACTCTAGTTCAGCATCAGTGGGCGCATTCGTCGGTAAACCCAATTCCTCTCTTATTCGTTTCACAGCAGGATCTCTGTAGTGTGATTGTATTGCCTTCATCTCTCGTAGATTGAGCGCCAACAAGCCTCTCTCGCTGATGTCAAGAAGTTCGTCATCGCCTACCTCTAAGTCGACAGTTTCTGATTTGCGCTTGTTCTGATTGGGAAGAATGGGGAAGGGGATCAAATTCTCTATTCTTTTATCTGAATCTAAAATAGCACATTGCTCGAGCATTGGATTGTGTAACAACGCAATTATCGGTTCGATATCAGGAGTATTCTCCTCGAACCAAAAATGATATGATATCGTCGATGCGACATTGGTCTTTTTTCTAGGGAACAAAGTTCTGAGGCCGTCTTCCGCGGCCATGGCTCTATTGTCGGTTACACCTGGCTTGAACCCGACTTGAATGGTGATATCTGAATGGCCGAGATCGGGGAGGATGCCTGCTGCTATCGTGCCGTCAAGTGAGTGATGTTCTATGATTGGATCTGAAAAAAGGTCTATTGCTGCATTCTCCCTTTCTTCTTGGTTTAAGTCGCCTTGGATGGTGTATCCCAAGCTAGTCCTGATGGTTTTCACATTGATTTCAATTTCTTTTGGGATTATTTTCTTCGTTGAAATCGCTCGGCTGTCAATCAATCCTGAGCCGATTCTCGGAAGTACATCCACGCGCAAGACGTTGTTGTTCATCGATGATTCCCGGCTGAGGGTCCGGCGGGACGTCCATCAACGATGCGCATGAGTTGCATCAGAAGTCCATGCCGCCCATGCCGCCCATGCCGCCCATGCCGCCCATATCTGGGCCACCCGCTGGTGAGTCGGGTTTGGGCTCGTCCGCGACGAGAGTTTCGGTGGTGAGGACGAGTCCTGCAATGGATCCGGCTGACTGAAGAGCGTTTCTGGTCACCTTTACAGGGTCAATCACGCCTTCATCCAGAAGATCGACATATTGCTTATTCCTGGCGTTGTAACCAAAATTATCTGAGTCGTTCTCGATAACCTTTGCAACAACCACACTGGGCTCTTCCCCTGCATTCTCACTGATCTGTCTGAGTGGGGCTGATAGAGCGTCGTATACTGCTTGAACTCCTATCGAATGGTCTCCTGAGCTCTTTTCCATAAGTGGGTTGAGTGCGTCTCTAGCTCTTAGAAGAGCTACACCACCGCCGACTACGACTCCTTCAGCCATGGCTGCACGGGTTGCATTCAGTGCATCGTCCACTCTGGCTTTCTTTTCTTTCATTTCAGTCTCCGTGGCCGCGCCTATCCTCAGAACGGCTACGCCACCGGTCATCTTGCCGATTCGCTTCTGCATCTTCTCTTTGTCCCACTTTGACTTGGAGAGTTTCTCTTGACTCTTTAACATCTCAGCGCGTTCATTGATGGCCTTCTTATCACCCTCGCCGCCAACGAATGTTGTCTTATTCTTGGCTATGATGACTTTCTCAGCACCGCCGAGTGACATTGGTCCCTGAGTTTTCAAATCTACACTCTTATCCTTTGCAAGTACTGTTGCCCCGGTTAGGATGGCTATATCATCTAACAATTCACCCTGCTCATCTCCAAAGCCTGGTGCTTTCACGGCTGCTGCCTTGACGACGCGACTGGCTACGTTCAGAACAAGTGTTGCAAGAGCCTCGCCCTCGACGTCTTTTGCTATGATAAGCAGTGGTCTCTTTTGCTGCATACTCACTTCTAAACTAGGAAGTAGGTCTTGGGCACTGTTGACTGTTTGGTCCGTAATCAGAATCATAGGATTTTCCAAGACGGCTTCTTTCTTTTCTCGGTCTGTGATAAAATATGGCGAGATGTATCCTTTGTCAACCTCCATGCCTTCTACCACCTTAAGATCGGTTTCGGCTGATTTCGCTTCTTCCACTGTGATGACTCCTTCCTGGCCGACGGCTTCGACGGCTTCTGCGATTAACGACCCTATGTCTGAGTCATTGTTCGCAGCTATTGTAGCAACTTGATGAATCGTCTCACTTGTTTCAACTGGATTCGCCATTTCTTTCAGGCGGTCGACTACAACAGATATCGCCTCGTCATATCCTGATTTCAACTCCACGGGGCTTGCGCCAGCAGTGACATTACGAAGACCTGTGTGGCAGAGCGCCTGGGCGAGTATGCTAGCTGTTGAGGTGCCATCTCCAGCATTGTCTTGGGTCTTGCTAGCAACTTCTTGGACCAGTTTTGCACCCATGTTGGCAAAGGGGTCGGCGAGAGATATGTCCTTGGCAATGGTGACTCCGTCGTTTATGATGGTGGGGCTACCCCAACTCTTCTCCAATACGACAGTCCTAGCGGCGGGACCGAGCGTGACTTTTACCGCGTTCGCAACTGAGTCGATACCCTCGAGTAGTTTTCTTCGTGCTTCTTCTCCATACAACATTTGCTTTGCCATTCATTTCAACTCCTTTTGTTCAGAGATCCAGTACCTTCGCCTGAAGGTCTTCGGATTTGATTAACATGTATTCTATCCCAAGCCATTCCACCTTTGTGCCGCTGTACTGGCGGTAGATGACTCGATCATCGAGGTTGAGGCCCTCGACATCCGGCCCTATAGCCACCACCTTTCCAACATTCATCTTCTCACGGGCTTCCTCGGGAAGGAGGAGTCCGGACTCAGTCTTCTCTGGTGCGTTTTCCATCTCTAGGAGGACCATTTCCCCCATTGGCTCTATTCCGACAGACATTTCATCAACTCTGGGCTATACAACCCGTGGTTGACTAATTGGGGTCCAATTTAAACGTGTTCCAATACAATTCTCGGGAACCTTGAGGTACTGGTCATCAGAGGGCGTTAGGATGAGTGCGGGTTATGCGTGTCTATCCGTTGATGAAATTCGTTCATCGATGGAAGAGAAGGGGACTCGTGTGATACTTGCAGCGGACCTCTTCACAATCTCTGAGATATCGAATATTCTCAATGAGGTGGGGGGCCATATCTGCATGCTGAAGACCCATGTTGATGGAATACGTGACTTTGATCTGGCTAGATGGATGAGTGAAGTGGTCGCGCCGGCAAGGAAAATGGGCGTTCTTATGTTTGAAGATAGGAAGTTTGCTGACATAGGTTATGTGTCAAAAATCCAGATGCTCGGACATCAGAGAATAGCTGAATGGGCTGATGTGGTGACTGCGCATAGGATATCCGGACCTGATATCATAGAGGGTATACATGATGCTTGGAAGGAATGTGGTAGAAGGGGTTCAGTTGCTGTTCTGGCGCAAATGTCCAGTTCAGGCAATCTACTGGATGAAGAATACTGCAGAAAGGTCGTGGACTCATGCCGTGAAATAGACGGTGTTTGTGGTTTCATAGGAAATGGGAGTAATCCAGGTAATATTTCTGAATTGAGAGGTCTTGTGGGAGGTGCCAAGATGATTCTTACACCAGGCATCAATCTGAATTCAGGAGAGGCGCGAATGGGACAGAGATACGGTCACCCCAAAGAGGCGATTACGGCTGGCTCTGATGCAGTGATCGTGGGTTCGGGCATCATCAGAAATGCAAAGCCCCTGGCTGCTGCTGTGAAATATGCCAAGGAGGCGTCTGTGTGACGTCTATGTTTTCTCGGTGGCGGTGATCCTGATATGGATTTTGGACTTCCAGATGTAGCCGCTGTGATTGTTCTCCTTCTGATCGTTTTCCTTATTGTTAGGGAAATCGTGTTTAGGTGGCGTATTCGGTTGAGGGTGTTGACGGGGGATGCTGAGCTTCTAAGCGACTCGCGGGTCAAAGTGATTGACATTGTTCAGGCGCCTGAGGGAAGCGTGACTGTCGACGCGATAAGAATGGTCGCTGTAGAAGATTGATCCCATTATCAAATAGGGATGTATCCTGAGTATATCGCCCCAGCAACACCCGCTCCGATAGTGAGTACCAAGAGTGCGAAGCGAATGATCCAGCGTCCCTTTCTCCTCGGTTTTTCTACCGATGCAGGCGAAGTGGGATTGACAGGCATCGGAGGAGGCAGGACGGGGGGCGGTGATGCCGGGGGCGGTGGATCGGGCAGAGGAGGTTGGAAATTAGCCAAGCCCGGGGCGGGGGGTATTACCCCCATTATCTTGGGCCACGCAGTTTCAACATCTGAGGCGATGATGGGGGTAATCAAGGTGGCCATCGCGCCGATTGAGATGGATGTTTTATTTGCTACCTCAGCCCTATTTTTAGGGGTGATTATGACTATTCTTCCTTGGTTGTCATCGGCCCTTATCTGCAGAGCAGTATCATGTCCATCATTTGGTGGCAGGTCTATTCCCAAGAACACTACCCTCGGACGTATCGATTTGTATATGGAAACAGCGTCCTCGCTACTTGATGTGGATTCGGTGTTCCATCCCCTTTGTTTCAAGATCATTTTCAAACGGCCTGTGGTTATTGGGTCTCTTAATGCAATCAACGCACATGGTGTATCACTCATCGGCCATCAACTCCAAAGATACTGAATACAGAGGGGTCGATGTCCTCGGAAAGTAATTTTGTTAGAAAGTGCACTGGTTCGAAATCTATCAGATCTTGATACTCTTGGCCGGAGCCGGCTAGTACGATTGGTCTATTCGTAGCATGAGCAATTGAGAGGGCTGCGCCGCCTCTGGCATCTGTATCTAGCTTGGTCAAAACTGCACCATCGAAATGTAATACTGATTGGAATTTTCTTGCTTGTTCAACGGCATCGTTTCCTGCCAATGCGTCACCCACAAACAGGACAATGTGGGGGGATGAAACTCTGTGGACCTTCTTCAGCTCCTGCATTAGATTGGTTTTGTTCTGCATTCGGCCCGCTGTATCGATTATGACTACATCGTCGCCTCTAGCTTTGGCGCTGTCTATTGCGTCTCTAGCCACTGCGGCTGAGTCTCCTCCTCTCTGGCTTTTGACACAACGTGCACCGATTCGTTCGGCGTGGTCGCTCAACTGGTCTATTGCGCCCGCACGGAATGTGTCCGCTGCACCCAAAACTACGGATAGGCCCCGTTGAATTAGTCTGTAGGATATCTTTGCTGCAGTGGTTGTCTTGCCGGTTCCATTGACGCCCACGAGCATTATGACTACTGGTGGTTCCTCATCGAGCAGTGTTTCGATGGTCTGATCAAAATCCCAATATGAAACTCTCAACAATGAGTCCAACGCAGAGACAAGTGTTGCGTCCAGGAGATGTCCTACGTCTCCTTTCTTGGGAAGGGGGGCTCCTATGAGTTTCGATCTCATCTCGGCGAGCACTGCGTCAACAGCGATGTGCCCCATATCCGCTTCAAGCAAGGTGGTCTCAAGTTCTGACATTATTTCTTCAAAGGCGGGTGTTGCTGATATCCTTCTTCGGGAGGGTTGATTCACTATTTTACTGAGGTCGATTGACAACCCCTGTGATGGTTTTGGGACCAATTTAGAGGTTTTGATCTCAGGAGAATATTTCACTGGTGCCTTGATTGACTTCGAGGTTCGCTCTCTGAGACGTCTCGTTCGTTTATCAGAAGGGGTTTCAATTGCCTCTAGGGATTCGTCGGTTTCCCATTCGCTTTCACCACCAGGGTTGTCTTGACTCTGTGGTTGGAGAGATTCGAGTGGCTCGTCGATGATTTGGTTTTCTGGCTCTTCTTGTTCATCGCCCGCCAGTGCATCGGGATCCTCGATCTTGTTGGCGTTGCGTCTGAACCGACTTAGGAAGCCCATGTATTCACCTCAGTCGTCGAGCGTTAGCTCTGTTCCCCTCTTGCGTCTTGGGGTTCGCTTCTTTGGTTGATTCTCTGATGATTCTTGATTCGTCGGTTCTATTGGGCTTTCAGAAGTGGTTTCTGGTTGGTTTTGTTCAATTTGGCTGGTGAGTTCTAAAATTGTAGTTTCAATTCCTCTTGATTCTTCGACCATGCTTTCGATCAAGTTTGTCAGTTCCGCGTTCCTCTGGCTCAACATTTGTATTGCCTTTTCATGAGTTGTCTCAATCTGTACTCCTGAGCCTATGTCTATGACGGGGAGTGCTCCTTCTTCGATGGTGACTGGGATCTGAACGCCGCTTCCAAGGGGTATCAGCGTACGTTTGTTGGGTTGCGACGCAGCGGCTTCGAGAGTCCCTTGGGCCCTAGTTTGTTCATCGAGTAATGCTGAAAGCCGCTCTAATTGCGATCTAAGTGCCTCTTTCCTAGAATGGTTGGCTTCGATGAGGCGGGTAATTCGTCTTGCTTCACCTGACTCCATGGGTACCTGTTGCAGGGCATCTATTCTAAACGATGGGGGTATTAGACACAAAGACGGTTTGTTGTAGAGTGGTTTGAAGCATCCGTGCGGATTAAATCAGGTTCCCTCGACGGAGGGTCATGGTCAAGGCATTTAGAGCGGTTGGGACGTTTCGAAGCGGTGTGAAAAATCAGCCGTTTACAATTGACGTGGTGGCTGATGATGAAGATGGGGCGATGGAATATATCTACTCTAACTTCGGTAGCCGGCATGGTGTGAAAAGAAGATTCGTGGTAGTTTCATCGATGAATGAAATAGATCCTTCCGAATCAACAGATCCTCGTGTTATCTCTGCTTTCAGAGAATAATGGCTTGTAACCCATTCTGTCACAATGGTGATACGGTCGGGCTTTGAGGGGCGACCATGCTGAAGAAAGCGGTCATGCGCCAGTATTGGCGAGTCCAGCAGAGTCAGACTCTGATTTCAATGACTTTTTGGGTCACCACATTGACCCTTCTAACTTGGCCATATGTGAGTTGGAGATTCGATGGTGATTCAACTACGTTAGGCATTTCATCGACTTATTGGGGTCTCTTTTCTATTGGTTTGACCGTGGTCTTCTGTGTTATGATGATTGGTTGGATGTATGATGTTATTTTCTCACTATGGAGGGACCATATGACTGTGATACAGGAAAGAAATCCATATTCGACATACATGCTGAATGGCCCCATTGGATCGATTCTAGCACAGACAAATGAGATATTGAAGAGGATCGGTGAAGATGATGACGAGATTGTAAAGCACACTCAATTTGTTGACAGGTGGTTGACGTGGAATTCGGAACAGGAGTTATGGAAGCGAACTGTGGATGGTTTCACGGATGTCATGGGTGATGAGGACCCGGTATTGCTTCATTTTTCTGAAAAGGGTGAGTCATGAAGATTGAAGCATCGGACTCGGATTCTCTGAGTGTAGATGTAGTGATACCGACTTTTCGCCGGCCTGAAGATTTGGATAGGTGTCTAAAGGCACTTGAACGTCAGAGTGTTGCACCCGCTTCAATAGAGGTGGTGGATGATTCAGAAGAAGACCGCGGGCCGGCCTTTTCCAGAAATATCGGTTGGAAGAGGGGGAGAGCTGCCATAGTGGCCTTTACTGATGATGATTGCGTGCCTTCTTCAAATTGGATCGAGTCAATTTTGAGAGAGTTCGAAATTGATGGTGTTGATGTGATCGAGGGTTCTGTTACAACTGAGAATGAGGGTGTTCTTCTTTCGATGGACCCTCATCCTGGTGATCGTTGGAATCGTTTCAAAACTGCGAATATGGCATACAGGAGAGAGGTTTTGGAAACGGTCGGGGGTTTTGATGAGCGGTATTTCATACATAGGGAAGACACGGACATTGCATGGAGAGCGATTAACTCTGGATTTTCTGTCTCGTGGTCGCCGAAATGCGTCGTGCACCATCCCAATCGGCCAGGGGTACAGAGAACAATGCCGAGGAGCGAGATATTGCTGTACAGGTGCGATAGTCGGAAATATGTTGAAGTGGCCGCCGGTATGATCTCTTTTGACACTTTGAAGAGTGGAAAATTGAAAGAAATGAGGAAATCGCTCAGAACCTATGGAGATGAGTTTGTCGTCCCGCTCAATAGGACAGAGAGTTTCTTGCTTTGGTCGAGGAGTTTCTTACTTGCCGTTTGGAGAAAGATTGGGATTAGATGAGTTTCTCAAAGAGCATTAAGAAAATCATAGAGTTGAATATCGAACTTATTCAACTTCTCAATTTCAGCTTCATCTCTGGGTTTGTGTTTAACTGCTCTAATATATTGTAAGAGACGCCGAAATCGTAATTTTCTCAATAGGAAGAGTATCGCCCATCTGTCTCCAAACGTCGCGTGTTTGGTATCAGATTCATTTTGCCAGCCAAGTTCATCTAAAGCATTCATCCCCGTTTCAGCGATTATGATCTTGTCAAAGAGTAGGATGTTTTCCTTGGCAATCTGAAAGTGGCCTTCCGTAACTGGATCGGATGGATTGTGGTTTCTGGAGAATATCCGCGTATAGTAGTCTGGTGAAGTGTAGATCTCTTTATCCATCAGATATTGTTCATAATTTGTTGATTCTGACCACATCCAATAGTAGTCGAAATTAAAATTCGAAATAAATCGGTTGATTGGGTCTCTAACACAGGTAATAAGACAGACACGCGGGTCTTTCGACAAGATGGAGAAATCCGGTCCGCCCCATTCAGTTGCAACAAATGTGACACCCGTCTCTTCACATGTATCAACGAATTTGGTTAGTTCTCTCCCTGTCATTTCCCATAGTGGTATGACTCCATTGTCATCGCAGGGGTTACCATTTTCGTTTATTGGGAAAGGTTTCTCTCCGTTCGCTATTGCTCGACGTATCACATAGGTGCCTGCAGCCTTGTGCAAGTGCTGAAACCAAACAAGGCGATACTCTTGCATATTGACGGGTCTCGATAACCAAACTTCACCATTTCGTAATTGAATATTCATTGCTTCTCTTTGGTTTTGATGGTTATTATAGAGTTCAGATGATTTTCCATCCTGGTCAGTCTATCTTGAAACGTGTCATCATCGCTTAGAATTCCTTTAGACTTAGATGCTGTTCTAAGTGTCGTCACTGCCTTGTTCATGGCTTTTTCATCCATTCGTCTTCT
>Ga0115011_10000493_pt1 | contig 32155 bp, 24 predicted proteins | sample TroAtlMetagenome_2_FD_88705 | JGI IMG/M metagenome (GOLD analysis project Ga0115011, IMG submission 88705) | Marine eukaryotic phytoplankton communities from Atlantic Ocean - Tropical Atlantic ANT8 Metagenome | ecosystem: Environmental > Aquatic > Marine > Oceanic | place: Tropical Atlantic... | reverse complement strand
TCCTACACTCAAACAAGTTGCATTTGCTGCTGCAGCACTATGTCCAGAAATTAAAACATGCTGAAAACCAGTTTTATCGGTTACTTGTAAATTGCCAATACCAAAGTTGCCATCAGTGATAGTAGAATCTGTACCAATCAACACCTGACCAGCAGAAGTTATACGAAGTCTTTCTGCGTCATTGACACGGAAATACATGTAGTTATCGGCATGTATATATGAAATTTGACCTATATTACTATCATCAGAATCTACTAAAAATAAACTAGATTGTGTATTACCCTTAATAGCAGCAGTTGCATGAGTGGCACTGAATACTTCCAGTTGTCTAAGCGCAGTATTAGTTCCAACACCAATACGACCACCAGCTGATGTTGAGTATAAGTCTCCACCAGTGACACGGATACCTGCCTGGGCAGTGATAATACCAACTGAATCTACACTTGTAACATCTTCATAACTGACAGTACCTGCGACTGAAACTTTCCCAGTTACATCTAAATCACCAGAAACTGTTGTCACACCAGTCAGCACAGGACCATGTGCTCCGGTCCTTCCTGTAATTGAATTTACATTAATTGCCGACATTACTTATATCTTTTAATTATATTTATTAGAGATCACCAAGTTGATATAAATCAGTTACCATGGTCTTACCAAGTCCCACCGTAACAGCTGCACCAACTGAAACAACTAGACGAGGTTCCTGAACAACAACATACGTATTATCTGCACCAGCATTTGTTGTATCTAAAACAATATTTTCAGTTACATACGCTGTTGCATTGATGTAACTAAATGGACTTGTATCACCATTTGCATAATCGATTGCAGTACCAACACCACCTCCACCACCACCGCCTTGGATGGATACATCAATAACTTCTCCACCAGGTTGAACTTTGAAGGTATTACCAGCACCAATAAAATTCAGAGTTGATGGTGTTCCAATCTGAACTCCAGCAGATTGAATACCCACACCACTATTTGTGGCATTAAACGCCTTATATGCTATAGCTTCAATGACATCACCATTTGTTGCTGCAACCGTTAAGGAGAAAGTCGTATTATCGACTGCAGTATAGTCAATAGATTTAATTTGCTTTGCGCCATTAATAAAGACATCAAAGAAATTAGTGTCGTAACCTGCATCAAATGTGAATGATGTTTGGACACCTGTTGGTTGAAATACCTGTCTTCTTACAATTACAGACGAATCTGAAGGAGATCTCCCAATATATCCGTTATTACCAAGACCCATTATTGAACCCCACTAAGAATACTCAAACTAGAATCCACAGCCGTGGCTGTATCACAATACAAATTAATTACTTCATTGGGTCTTAAGATAGTCTTACCCGCATCACTAATAACGAATGAACTACCTTGAGGAATAGGAATATTGTTAGCGATGTTGGCGAAAGTATTTCCGATTCCAACTTCTACATTGATATGAATAGTATTGTCAGTCAGGTTTGCAAAAGTACCACCAACTAGAATTGATTTAGTAGTTGATGTAAATACAGTATTCTTACCCATAAATGTAATGGTTTGGCCAGTTTTCACACTTTCATTAGTTGATGTTTTATCAAGATTTACTTGAGAAGTTCCAATCACAGAAACTTTTGCACCACCCCTAAAGAATGTTGTTTTTACCATGTCACCAACAGAAACCCCACCAGTTGAGATTCCAGTAATAAGGGTGGTGGTCACTCCAACAGAACCGTTATTACTTGAGGTCACAATACCAGCAGCCCTTGTCAGTTGATTTGTAAATGACTCCGCCATTGTATTAATACTTTTTAGTTATTTATCAGAAGCCACTGAGGGCAATTACCATTCCGATGGATGGAACACTATTTCCATTAATGGTAGTAATACCTGTTACGTTTAGGTTACCAGTTAAGTTAGTGTCACCAAGAACTTCCAGTTTATTGACAGGATTTGTAGTACCGATACCAACATTAGAAACTGTATTGATACCTACATCCGTTATTTCCCACTGACCAGCAGCAATACCTGTCAGTGCAGAACCATCACCACTGAATGATGTGGCAGTGACTGAATTGATACCCGAAATATTTGTAGCATTATCTCCAACAATATTCCCATTTGCTTTTATATCGTTTACAAATGTGGAGACACCTGATACATTTAAGTTATCAAGTTCTGTATGACCATCTACATCTAGATTACCATTGACATCTAGTGTTTGACCAATGGTTGCAACACCACTGATATTAATATTTCTACCCGTTACTTCGTCATATACTAAATCATCTTTTACAAATAAGTCACCACCAACATACAGGTCACCACCAGTGGTAACAATACCTGTGAATGTTGATAGACCAGATACACTTATATTCCCATCTACATTGGCATTACCAACAATGTCTAGTGCATTCTCTGATGTGGTAGAATTTATACCAACACGACCAACTACTTCCAGTGATGTAAGTTGTTCGCTATGTGAACTTACACCAACTTTTAAATTTATACGGTCGTTGCTAGCGAATCTTGCCATTGTTTATTACTGATTAAGTGTCTCTAAAACAGATGAAATGAATTTCACATCAGTATTACTACTTGAACCAATTTTAAGTGAGTCACCAGTTTCAAGAACAAGTTTTCCTGCAAGAAGATTAGCAGCATCATTAGCAGGAACAGGAAAACCCAAAAGAATTTCTGTTGTTACCGCAACACCTGCGATTGTTCTTTCATGTGAAAAATTAATTGTTTGTGTGTTACTACCGATATTAGTTGCCTGTGCCAAAAGGACAATGGCACTATAACCGGTTGGTGCTGTGTAGATACCGACTGTATTGGTTCCTACAACACCAGTTATTGTTTGATAATTGTTTAAAGCTAGTGGCATTTTTTAGTCTCCCCCTCCTAGTGCGAGAATGTAAGGTGTGATGTTTGCAAACAAACTTCTGTTGTATGCATCTCCAGAAATAGATCCTTCTAACTGATTGATAATGACTCCATCACCAATTTTGAAGTTACCTGCCTGGTCAGTAGAGGTATAGATGACCAGACCTCCATTCTTATTCACAATTTCATTTGCTGGGATTGCTACACCACCACGAGCTGGGAGTGCATCTGGGAATGTATTTCCAGATCCAATATATTCAAATGCATGACTTGAGGCAAGGACTCTACTTTGTTTAAAGAATGGAACTGTAGTTCCAACACCAACCGAGTAGGGTACATTCTCAGTAAAAGTAACAGTAGATATACCACCTACGACAGGTGTTGCACTACTAACCACATAGTATGTAGGTAAGATAATGGGGGAACCAGCAGCAGCACCAGCAATGGTTACTGTAGGGGTTCCAGTGTATCCTCTACCATTAGAAATCATATCAACTGATGTCACAACACCATTAGTCAATACTGCGTTACCAGTAGCCTTGATACCCCAAGATTCACTTGGATCAGAGAATGTAACTACAGGAGGAGTTGAATACCCACTTCCACCATTTGATATTGTCACACCACTAATTGAATTGTATATACTATCAATATAAACAATCTGACCATCATAAGGTCTGGTCACAAAGGTGTTAGTATTTCCACCACTATTATAAACGTGAGTCAGAGTTGAGAAACCTACATATGCTTTAAAAGTATTGACGCCAACTACTTCACTGACGGTGAATATGTTACCAAAGTTACCAGATGGGAATGCGAAGATGTTAGATGCACCGACATTAACAGTAATTGTGTCAGCTGTGACTGCTTCAACACCAAGAGTAGCACCAGATGCTGGATCACTAGCTCTAGGATAAGAATGATTAGAAGTGTTGTTGTCCTTATCACATGTAAATGTGACACCATTATCAGCAATGGTGACAGTATCATTAGCCTTCAGAACTCCACCTGCAGTTGCCGAAACAAATGTGTGTGTAAAATCACCGGTTGTTGAAACACCAACACTACATGTAAATGTCGTGGCATTAGTTACAGTTACCTGAATCCACTTATTAAATACTGGATCCGTTTGTCTGGGATATGCGTGATTGGTAGCATTACCATCTTGTGAGCAAGAGAATGTCAGTGATTCTGTGGCAAATTTAACATAATCATTAGTTGTCAGTCCATGTGCTGTTGATGTAACGACGGTCAAAATTCCTGTGGATGGAATCCAACCAGTACCAGTTGTTGCAGTCAATGTTGTGGCAGCAGATAACCCATGAGCCATATTGACATCAAGAACCATCATGCCAGTATCTTTATTGTATGTCGTTCCAGTTTGTGCAGTGTAATTTACAGCATTACCATCAGTGATTGCATTAGCAGCACCACTAACAAAAGCATGGTCATACGACGTACAAGAGAAACCAAGACCGGCAAGATTAACACTCATACCCTGAGTGTAACCATGGGCCTTATAAGTGGTAATCGTAGTAAGACCCGATGTGGCATCATATAATGCATTTTCTACTGAAAATGTCTCAGTGCTTACATCAATTGGGAATGTATTTGAATTTGCATCAGTTGCAGTAGTGATAGTACCGATAAAGTTTGTGGGACCGATACCATCAGCAACCAGACCTAATCTACCGAAGGAAGAGTTGGAGTTAGTCAGGTCACATTGACCACCATTAATACAAACGATACTCTGATCATTGTAGATAGTGAAGATCGATACCAACTGTGCATAACCTTCATTAGAGATAGAAACACCAATACCACCTTGGTTCAATTGAGTATAACTATCAACGTTCATTGCTCTAGTGGGACCAATGACATGAGCACCATCAATCTTCATACCAATACTATTGGAGATGAAGTTAGTACAGTTTCTAATGTATGGACCTTCTGTTACATATGATGGTTTATCGGGATTAAATGCAATAATTGATTTACCTTCATCCAGTGTCCCAGTAAAGGACATATTCTCAACATAACTCCCATTAGCAACATAGATGAAATCCTGATTAGCATTTTGTGGTGAGAGTGATACTTCTCTCAAACTATCACCAAGGAGTGTTACTTGATCGGGAATGATAAGGGGATTATTCTCGGAATAATTGCCTGCAGAAATCTTAATAATTGTTGATGCTTCTGCAACTGTAAGTGCAGAACCAACAGTTCTCTTGGCGGTTGATACCAGATAACCATCGTTCTCGTCATTACCATCAGGTGTAACATACAGTTGGTTGGTAACAGATACCAGACCAACAACACCAGTCAGGTTAGAACCATCACCATAGAAGGAGGTGGCACTAATAATACCAGTGGCCCCATACATCGTAATGGCAGAACCAACAGACGAGATACCATTAACTTGTGAATTGGTGGTAACTGTCAGATTGTTGGGAATAGTTACGTTAGTATCAAGTCCAACAGTAACAGTCTGTCCTGTACCAATAGTATAGATTTCATTGGTAGTTCCACGGACACCTAATTCCTGACTATCAAGATCAACTGTGAATATTCCATTGTCAGCATTGCCATCAAGATCTTGTGCTGTGACCTGACTATCAACATAGGCCTTGATTGATTGTTGTGTAGCCAGAGCATCAACTCTGTCTGACACCATGCTATCCTCATCAAGGATGGCAGTGACTGCAACACCAGGACCAGTTGATAAGGTCAGATTGGTGATTGTAGCAGCTGTAGAAACGTTTAGAAGATTAGTGGTAGTAATACCAGTAACATCTAATGTTTTTGCTGTAGCAATACCAAGTGTGGTAACACCAATAACTTCCAATGAAGTTGCGGATGAAATATAACCACTCTGAAGGTTAGTAGCAATACCTGCGAATCTTGCCCTACGAACATCTAGTGATGACTTAGGATCAATATAGATTGGATTTGAACTTCCCTGTGCTAACAGGATGTTACCTGTGGCACCAACTGGAAGGAATCCAGTGGTATCAGGCGAAGTTTGAATTGGTATTCTACCCGCTGATCCACCCTTTAAATGGGTAGATATACCAGCACTATCAGCGTAGGATACGTTGATAGCAGCCATTGAGGTCCAAACAGGAGAATTTTGGCCCTGAGATTGTAGGATTTCTCCTGTATTACCTACACCAGTGAATGCCGTAGTATTGACGGCAGATTGATATGGAAGAACACCAGCTGTCCCACCCTTAATGTGTGTAGATACACCGGCTGTTACTGCAAAACCCGCAGTAGCTACATTATTTGCACTGATGGTTACTCTACCCTGACCACCAACAGGTGAGATGGTGATGGCATCACCAGCTGCGATTGATGTTACAACTCCACTAAGATTAACTCCATTACCATAATATGTACCACCAGTAACTAAACCAACAGTGGTTACACCTGTAAGTGTTGAGTTAAAAAGTGACGCTGAGTTTTGAGCTGTTAAAAACTTTGTGGTAGTCGCACCACCAACTAAAACATCATTAGTAACACCAATTCCTAATGCTGTAAGAATTCCTGATACCGTAAAATCACCAGTTACGGAGGAAGGACCGACAATGATGGGACCACTATTCTTAAACCTATTGGTTATCTTATCGGCCCTAAGTAATGACATTAAACTATAATGCTTTTCCTGTTAGTTGTATTTATAAAGTGAATAGATAAATATTTTATGTAATTGATTATTTACACAATGAATAAAGGTGAGTTTTGTCCATTGATCAAAAAGAAATGTGTAAAGCATCAGTGTGCTTGGTATACACTAGTCAGAGGTACAAATCCAAACACAGGTCAGGAATTAGATGAATGGAAATGTGCGGTATCGTGGATGCCAATGATGGCTGTAGAAATTGCTCAGAAGTCAAATCAAACTGGTGCTGCTGTAGAAAGTTTTAGAAACGAAGTGGTGAACGCAAATCATCAAAATCAAAAGTTGTATACACATGCATTACAACAGGGGATTGTTCAGACACAAGTGACACCTCATCCCCCTATTGATACGTTACCTCCAGGTCAATAAGTATCCTTATTACAGATAATTACATCAATATAATTTACTGAAAAGTTCATAGATGCTCCACTTTCACCATTATTACCAATACTAATATTGTGCTTATGGTTTGCATTGTTATTCCCTGCGTTAGCAGAAATGTTGTGACCGTGATTACTTCCTGAAGATGATACGTTAATACCGGTTGTCTGGTTTGGCCAAGTCTCTCTGGTCTGGAAACCTAATCCTCTTGCATTATTCGATCTATTACCCTTCTCTACAGTATCTGCTCCTGCCCTTTGATAGGAGTGGTTATGTCCGGGGTCGGAAATATTATGAGCGTGGCCACCGCCGCTAGTGGTATTTGCGTTAACAGTATGGGAATGGTTAGCAGTCTGGTTACTTGCATTAGCATTATGACTATGTTGTAACAGTGGGACTGATCTTGATGAAGAAAATATACTTGTAAATGCAGTATTACCACCAGTTCCGCCACCAGTACCACTTACAACTCTGATTGCTTTATTATTATGTGTAGTAATCTTAGTCCAACCTGTTGGTGCATTACTCTGATAGAACACCATCTTCGTGTCTGCAGGAATAACACCAATTGCCTCATCATAAACTTGTTTTACAAGATTAGGTGTAGTGGCTTCTGTTGTTGATGTACTTATTGGAGGATAAGTATTATAAAGTTGTGAGACACCCTGTGCAGTTGTAGATGCATCAGGTATTCTATCTGCATCGATAGTACCTTGTGAGATATTACTTCCGTCAAGATTAGTAATATTATCACCTGCACCAGCAATGTTTTCTGCTGTCAGTGTTTGTGTGGATGGGTTATACTTAAATTGACCACTATCGGAATCAATATAGGGTCTCTGATATCCTGCACCTTGATTGTCGGAGAACAATACCTGATAATCGGTATCATCATTCTTCTCATCAACATTAATATTGTCAGCATTTGTTGCAGTACCTGCTAGACCAGCAGTAACTGTCGTTGCAGTAATGTTAGTTACAGACAGAGTATTGGTTGATGGATTGTAGGTAAATCTACCGCTCTCACTATCAATATACTGTCTTTGATAACCATATGTTCCAGGATCACTGAAAGTAATTTGAAATTCTGTATTTCCACCTGTAGCATCAATATTAATATTATCAGCACCAGTTGCAATACCTGATAGGTTACCAATAAACCTAAGAGCACTCAACTCATTTGTAGATGCATCCCAACTTAATTGAGAATTATCTCCATCAATGTATAATTGTTGATATGCTGACTGATCCTGACCACTAAAGACAAGTTGATATGTACCACTTGTTGCTTGATCAACATTGATTTTATCAGTACCAGTAGATACACCGATCAATGCTGTCTGGTCTTGTCTTACCGTCAGAATACCTGCACTGACACTGAAACCTTGAGGACCCTTCAGGTTATTGACAGTACCAATACCTGAGACATAGATTTGTTCAAAATCAGCCTGAGTATTACTATCGAGGAAAGATGTGACTGTTAATATACCGACTTCAAGATCCTTATAGTCATTATTGATATAGATTGTACCACCCATACCAGAAATGTTTGATGCCTGGTAATAAAGTTTGTTAGGGGAATCAAATGGTACTTTGAACGTAACGATACCTACTTGAGCACCATTACCCTCAACACCTCTGTTAAATTGATCAGATAGATTTGCAGTGGGTTCTGATTTGATGTAGAATGGGAATCCACCAGCATCTACAACAAATCTATAATTCTGACCTCTTTGAAGGTAAATCTCTGGATTATCCGTATTTTGAGTAAATCCAATTCCAGGAGGATCACCTGCTGCTAGAAATCTGAACTTATTTCCATTATCATCAATATTAAACTTTGTGAATACTTCTGCATTATTCGCAATCAGTTTATTATCTACAGTCACATTGGTGAAACCAACAGTACCACCAGCAGAGATCTGACCTGAAAGACTTGCTGCCTTGATACTACCAGTTACTTCTACATCACCAAAGATATAAGCAGCAGTTTGTCCCGTAGATACTGGACCCAATAAGTCCATTGTATAAACAGGATTGGTTGAGTTAATACCAACCTGTTTATTGATAACAGATACTCCAAGAACTGTTCCACCAACACCAACATCTAAACCTGATTGTGCAGTTGCAACTCCAGTAACTACAGATCTTTGTCCAGAGATAGTTGTTCCAACTGACAAGTTTGAACTTACTTCTGCATCACCAATGACAACTAACTTTCTATTTGCGGTGGTGGTACCAATACCGACCTTATCAGTATCAGGATCTGCAAATATTAGATTTTCATTGACTTGCAAGCCATTCTTGATGACAAAATCCTTATCAATTGCCATTTATCTACCAGGTCAGTTTATGTTATTTTTATTTATCAACTGCTGATGGTTCCGAATGTCTTCCAAGTGTTACTGGTTGTATAGACCCAACCAACTGTTCCCCCATTAGCGGGATTGGCATTGTATACAATATCACCAGGGTTACCTGCTTCACTCGGAGTAGCAATTCCCACAGTAATTTTTCTAGAGACCTGAGCATTACCTTGAATAAACAAGCTGTTTGTCTCAAAACCTTCAGTTGATGTACTTACAACTTTCTGAGTGAATTGAACAGGACCATTGAATTCTGAGAGAATGTTAGTCTTGTCACCACCATTTACAACCAGGTTTCTATCAACTTTAATAACAGAACTTTCTGAATAATTAAAGTTGTTGATATCATCTGCAGAACCTGATGCAAACGGATCCTCACCGGTCACCGTTTGAACAGGAGTATCAAAGACTTGTTCCCTACCGGTGTTAGATGCAACTTTCTTATTACCGATGTAGAAGTCACCTCTATCATTCATACCGGTGTAGTTAACAACACCACCACACATTTTTTGTGACTGAGAGATAATTTGTTCTTCAAGTGTCAACTGTTTGGTTTGTTTGCTTGGGAATGCCGTAGAGTAATTACCAGGTCCATATCCCAAATATTCAAATGTGTGACCAGATGCTCGAATGATAGAATTTCTTCTAAACTCAATAGGATAGAACTTAATTTTTTGTACTACAGATCCATTATCATGGGTAGCAGCTACACTACCATATACTGCTCTAAAGACTTTTAATTGAGTTGTCCCACCAACACGACTTACCGTCGTCTTAATTCTCATAATTTCATCATCAATCTGAATATAATCACCAATCAAGAAACCAAACTCAGTCATATTATTGACATTGATAGTATCAGTAGTCTTATTGGAGATTGCAGCAGATAATGTAGTAGTAATACCAGCATAGATGGGTTGTTCCCTTCCATGAAGTCTACCATTTCCAAGAACAAAATCACCACCATTGGTTTCTAATCCATTGTTGTGAAGTTGAATAGTACCGGATATTGCTGGTGTTACAGTATTAACACCAACATTAAGAACGATAGTAGTCAATCCAACTTTATCAACACAGACAAATGATCCGTTGAAGAATGTTTGACCAGCACCACTTACGGTTATGCTATTATTAACTCTAAAGTTATTAGCATAATTAGTAGTCACCGTGGCAAGTCCAACATCCTTATTATATACGAAACTACTCGTATCAAATACTGGTCCAATGAGTGAGAATGCACCTGGAGATGATACAACGTTACCTAGACCCAGTGTTGTGATACCAGGTGATGTGGTTAACGGAACAACCTGAATTTCATTAATGGCAGGAACCGAAGTAATTTTATAGTCAGAATTATATTTTCTACCATCAAAATCATTAATACCAGAAATTCTGATAACATCATTTAAATTATTATAAGTTTTGGTGATTGAACCTGTGGCAGCACTGAAACCAGTAGTAGTTGCAATACCAACAACCTTAAATGTATCACCTGCAATGAAAGAACTACCACCATCCATGATAGCAATATCAATAATCTCACCAGATGATGTTCCATCAACCGTTACCAATGCAGTAGCATTTCTTCCAATTGATCCACTACCAGTATTTTCAAGTGTTGCATTGTATAGGTATTGAACAGACGATGTGCCGTCTCCATATCCTGAACCAGGATTGTCAATTACAGGTTTGGTAATCCTGTTAAGACCATGATCATGATCTGTGAATATTGTATATGCAGTTCCAACATTATTACTTACAATATCAGTGATACCTACACCAATTCCAGACTCATTAAAGAAGTCCTCAATGGTCTCTCCAGTAATACTATGCAGAGGATCATTAACAGTTGTTTCACCAACCAACTTAGCAGATGCATGAGATGCTGCGGAAGTTGCGGTAGATTTTGGATTATCTCTATCTAATTGTGGATAAAGATTTTGAACTGGTTGTGAGAAAGCATAATCCTCAGTGTTGAATGGAGCAACAGTTGGTTTTACATGAGCATTCAACAAACTGAGGTAATAGATACCATCTTGCTCACCATTCTTATATGGATTAATTGTCTCAACATCATAAACATAGTAATTTTTACTAAATTTCTTTCTCTTCATGTATGGAAGAGATGTATTTCTTGTCGATGTATTATTAGTAAATGTACCGGGGCTCGTGTAAATTTGATTTACAGAGAATGTTCTTGCACTACTAATTCCAGTGACTTCAAAGATACCATTATATCCTGAGTTTTGACCACTAATAATGCTGCTAGCAACAGCACTAATGAAGGTATGTGCCGATTTATCTGGTGATGTACCAACATTGACCCTGAATGTGGTCGGATTGACTACAGAAACTGTAAGGAATACACCAGAAGCTGGATCAGTTGATCTTGGATAGTCATGATTGGTTGCATTAGAATCACTGGCACAAGTAAATCTAATGGAGTTGTCTAAAATTTTAACTTTGTCTCCACTCGCCAAATTATGTACGGTAGTAGTTACAATCTCCAGAATACCAGTGTTTGGATTATATGTAGTTCCAGTGGTTGCAGTAAATGTGGTATTGAGTGTGCTGGTAACATTACCAATCTCTACACTTGAACCGATAGAAAGTCCATGTGGTTTTTCAGTGGTGTAATAAGCCAAACCTGATCTATAATCCACATCCCCAATGAAACTAAAGTTTCTCATCTGAGAATCATTACTCATGGTCACTGAACCAGGATTAAACTCCAGACCAACCTCAGTATTATTGGCACCAGTAACGTCACTAGACTCCTGAAGAACGTAACCATCAAGAGGTGGTCTTGCTGCATCAGAACCTGTGGTTGAAGGAATTACAAATCTTACCTTATGAACTCTATCCTTAGATTGTCTTGAATCCTTCAATCTGGTGAAGAAACTTCTAGGTGAGGCAGCACCCAAACCACCACCAATCAACTTGGTGTATAGATTATTTTCAGTGGATGCAGAGGATACATTTACATACCACTGAGTATTGGTAGTATCGTATTGAATTGGGTGTCCAATATCACCAACCATTTTATCACTTACTCTACTTTCAACAAACAAAGTATCACCCAAACTATTGATAGTGACTTTGTTACCAGAAAGGGCGTCATTGAATGACATGGCAACCTGCATCTGATTGGCTCCCAATCCATCAACGATTGCAAAATATACATTATTACTACCAATACCGTCAGGTAGTCTTCCATCATTAGAGATAATCCTAACGGACTCTCCCTGAATGAACTGGTGATCTTCGACAAAGGTTAGTGTTGAACTCGTAATACTATTACCGGTAGAAACATTTCTACCAACTCTCGATACCTTCTTACCAGAAGCTTTGTTAGCGTCATATGCAGTGTTATCCATGACCACTTTGGCACGGAATAGCTTAGAAATGCCACCAACAGGAATTGCAACATTAATTTCTTCATTAGTCTTAGCACCAAATCTATATCCCTGAATAGTACTGTTAGGTGCCTCATCCTGATTTGTGAAGTTGTACAGATAAAGTCTTGATGTGTCTCCAACAGATGTAGTCTTGGAGATATCAAGTGATGAGAACTCAATTGTTGCGGTTTCAGGTTTAAGAGATTTGGGGGGAATGATTTGAGTGATATATCCAACATCATCCTGAGCAAAAACATCACTCTTGTATCCCCTCGCAACCAGAGCATTCTGACCGAAGTTTGAGTTCGAGTTAGTGACAGAGAAGTCAGCACCAGACTCAACCAGGAACTGGCTAGAATATCCAATAGCAAAGATTGATACCAACTGAATCAAACTATTGTTTGATGCCTTGATGTGGTAATTAGTATAATCAGGTTTATATGTAGCATTAATATCTGTGTGTAGATTCGGAATAGTAAGTGAATCATCAAATGCACCACTTGATGAGTTATATTTTACAAATGCAGTATCATCAATTTGCAGACCAACTCCAGTGAATTGGGCAACGACCATAGATTTAAATCCATCTGCCTTTGAACCATCAGCATGCATACCACACATACCAAACAATGTTCTGACAGAACAATTGAAGATATATGGTGATGCACTGGTTACAGTGTCGGTTGATAGATCTACACTGGTTCCAACTGGATTAGGAAGGGGATCACCTGGTGATACAGGAACCTCATATTTAAATCCTGTTACTCCGGCTGAATCTGTGTTGGTTACTTCGATAACATTGAATGTTCCATTATATCTCTTATCAGTTACGTTATTGATTATAACTTCAGTATCAATATTAAGCCCAAAAATAGGAGTGGCCAACTGAACATCAATAATAGATGTTGGAGTTACACCATCACCTGCCTTAATACTAGTGATACCTGATGATCCCTCGATTGGACCAACAATTCTAAATTCATCAATTCTAGTTTGAATATCTACATCTGCACTTGGGAAGTCAGGTTCAATCTCTCTACCACTTGCAGGACCATATACAAGACCGACCTTCTCATAATACATATCAAGATCAGTACGATCTGTAGCATAGTTGACGAAATCATCAACAATATTTACATTGTTTCTACCATCGGCATATTCAAATACCGTCAACTTGTGGTGAGAGAATGTTGGTTTAAATGGATTGGTACTATAATCCTTATAACATGCTTTCTGAGGATCAGCATCTTTAATAGTAAAACTATTCATGTAAGTTGTACCAGTCACCCTAAAGATGGCTGATCTTTCAATCAGATCATTGACTGGATTTGGAACATAAATTGGACGGATCACACACTTTCTGAGATCTTGTCCAACAATTGATGTACCACGGGGAATGATTACACCACCGTGAATACTATTCAGTTTATAAAGGGCATTATTAGTATCAAAGATGTCGAAGTTAGAAGTACTACTAAATGCAGGAAAATCGTTTGAAGTTATACCACTTCTAAGTGTGAAACTATTTTCTCCAACAGGGATCCATCCGGGTCTATTGTCAATATGGTGTGTACCGGGTGCCAAATAGATCGTGGTCTTCTCAAATCTATCGTTATCAACACCTTTTTGATAAGAGAACCTAGCCGATTCAATTAAGGCTCTTTGAAGAGTCTTAAATGGACGAGCAAATGAATTTCCCTGGTTCTCAATACCATCAGTAGCATCTAGGTTGTTAGGGTCAACATAGATAATATTCCCTTTTACATTCTTCAGAAAATTATCTAAACGTGATAGAGGCATCTGTCTCGCGCTATATCTATTATTAGATATTTATTACATAAAAAAGGGACCCAATTTGGGTCCCGATTAGCACGGAGTGCGCCTTCACACGGAATTTACATTATAACATTATAATATGTCATTGTCAAGTATGTATTCGACAGTATTTGCAACGTCATTCATAGCATCTCTTAAGTCTTCTTGGCCACCACTTTCCTGTATTGAAATATCTTCACTTGATGTAAGTGTCCATCTCCACTCTTTTGAATGCTCTGAATACCAGAGATTTATTTGCATCGTTTATCTTTATATAGTAGGACCAGAGGGACTTGAACCCTCACGGCTAAAAGCCAACAGATTTTAAGTCTGCAATGTCTACCAATTCCATCATGGTCCCATCAAATTATTTGATTGGATTACCCAATTCATCATATGTTGGTGGATGTAAATTACAATATTCGTTAAAAGTGATTTTCATCTCCTTATAACTCAAATTGGCATTTTTTGCTGCTTTCGGCAAATTCCATTTTGCCGAAAATAACATTTCCATTGATTTTCTGGTTTCTGTTCTCATATAAAAAAAGTAATGGGGCCCAAAAAGCTCCGGAGTTTTTTTCTCGGCTTTATGTAAATCAAATGCTGTTTTTGGTCAGAGGTTCAGCATATGCAACATCATCTTTAGGTACCAGAGCCCTGACCACTTCAAGAATGTCCATGAACTGTTGAGATGTCTCACATTCAACCTCTCTCGTCTCACCAAGATCAGAGTAAAGATAGAATTTACGGAGGCAAGTATCGACTACAACACGGGTGAGGTAACCGTTTTCAGCGTCGTCAGTGGGTTGGTACATAAAGCTCCTAATACAATGATACTATACCTGACTTGGAGCTCCAAGTCAAGGGGTAGTGGACAGTTCAATCACCGGTTGATACTGAACTTTGAGTTGTCTCCAGGATAGTCATCAATACTATCACCTTTGTACTCTGGAATAAGTTTCTCGACATCCTTTCTCTCAGCCTGAATGAGATAGTAACATTCAATGGGTCCACCAAGGGCATTTCTTACCTGAATCCTTCTTCCATACTGAATGGACTCGATATATAATTCCTGATGACATCCAATCGGTGTAAGGTGGACAGAGATAGACTCTTCATCAACCAGACCACCCCAATATGCAGGAACAGTAATACTGGTTCCTTTCAGTTTACCTCTGAGATAAACACCAGCCTCTGGACCTTCAGTACAAAGATAACGAAGTCTATGGTTTTCTTTGGTAGGATGTTTAATATCAAAGGCTTTTACTGCAGCACTTGCACCGGTACCATTGACAAATCCTGTGTTGATTTGTGCTGGAGTCGTGATTGTACCAGTAATATTAATAAGACCCTCTCCGGTGATGTCAGTGTTCACCTTTAGACGATCAATCTGTGCGGTCGAATGATAGTAGGTATCACATGGTTCCTTAACGAATTCAGGTAAGTCACTATCATCAGAATTGTTATCTAATTTAGCAATATATGAGAAGATAGTAGAGGCTGTACCGTCAACTTGTTTGTCCGAACAATCAAGTGATGAACCAATACTTCTTGGTTTGAATGGTCCAAAGTCTGGTGTTGATGATGTCATGTCAGTTCTTAATGTCGTAATGGTATCCTACAATAGAATACTGGTCGTTGTCACCTGGATAATCTGCTGGTGATTTACCTTTATATTCTGGAATTAATTTGTCTCCGTCCTTTCTTTCAGCGTATACATGATAGTAACAATGAATTGGAACAGCAGATCGTGATTGAAGGTAGATTGCCTTCGCATTGTTACCCCTAACAATGATATCTTGATGAGATCCGATAGGAGTAATACTTACTGTAATTGAATCTTGATGTACAAAATGCTCCCAGTAATCTGGTAGTTCAATGACATCTTTATTTTTGAGTGTTCCTCTAATGTAAACGTCATTATAGGGAGCTTCAGGACAGGTATGTCTTAATCTATAACCTTTTTTAGATGGATGTGGAATGTCAAAATTCTTCTTACGACGAAGAATATGAGCACCACAATTAGAGACTACGTCACCCTGTGTAGCCACATGTAATCCTACGATTACATTGCCATTTGTGTTAACATCACCCATGAATGCTGATGGTCCAACCACAGACAATGAGAATGGATTAGCCGGAGGTCCATAACAAAATAAACCAGGGATAAGGGGAGGGGGTGACTCTGGATTGGCTAAGGGACCAATCATAGATGAGGCCCAGACGTTAGGGAAAGTAGCCGCACCTGTAATAGTAGGGCCTTGTAAGTATCCAGACCCACGAATTTCTGTTGGACCTCTTCCTAGAGCCTCAGGTTTTCCTTGGCCAAGGAAAAATCTTTTTCCAGTAAATAAATCAGGTACTTTCATTCTTTATTTTTTACCTCGTTTGTTGATAGACCCAGAGATGGTTTGACTGATGTAGCTCCGTCTGCTACATCAACTAAACCACCATAGATATCAAGAATAGCTCTACCAATCACATCCACAGTCTTCTCCGAAAATATTTTGGTAGATGCTTTAGATGATACATCAATAATTTGTGATTTGATAATAACTTTTTCATTACTCTCAATATCTACAACACCATTCTTTCCGTCTGAACCTGTTGCGATGAGTTGAATGTTAGCACCTTCGATTCTAACACGACCACTGGGTGCTTTCAATACCAGATCACCACTAACAGCTTCGATGAAAACTCCAGGGGTATCACCTGTTACATTATCTCCTGCCTCAACCTGAAATGATCCAGGAGAACGACAGATTGTACCATGTGTTCTATGGTCCTCACCAGTAGAATCCAGAGTAATATAATGATTAAGTGCTCCACCGTTTCTCAACAAAACTGCGGAGAGAACATTGTCCTTTGTGATATGACCAAACTGTAGTTCACCCTCTGCAGTGCCATATCTAATGGTGTGATAATTTTTTAGTTCTGCCATTAGATCTTACCTACACAATCTATAACTGAAATGATCTTATCCTGAGATGTTGGTAGTTTCAGTTTATCTAAACCAACTCTATCTATACAAAGTTTGGGTCTCAATTTAGCATTATAACCCGTCTCGGATCTAATGTAAACCCTTGGATATTCAAGGAATCCCTCACCCTGTACTGTAACTTTAATAGATGTAACCCTACCCTGTGAATCAAACTTGGGCTCTGCTTTAGCTCCGATGTCAGGTTCAATCACAACCTTATCCTCAAAATTATAATTGATACCACTATCATCAATGAATATCTCACAAAGATACATGATGACGGGATAAGAACCAGTAGATTCCGTTGGATAGACTCCAGATTGTCTATTAAAGTCTGGTTGAGGTGAAGTGATTACACCAGGAGCTTCAAGAATAGTAGGAATTCCACCTCGGATCTCTTCTCCACCACCTTGATCACCTTCAATGGGTTCAGTGACAATTATTGTACCAGGTGGAGTGATTACTTCATCTCCAGGTCCAACCACAATTATATTTCCGGGTGGTCTTGGAACTTCATAGTCACCATTAGGTTTCTTGACAATTGTATCTTCGGGATCAGACCAGGTGTATTCATTACCACCCTTACTTCCATCTGGTGCTGAAAGATATCCTGTACCGGGATATACAATTTCAATATCAATGATGCCACCATCCTCAATAATAGGTTTGATTACTGCACCATTACCCTTGCCACAGTTGTCTTTGACCTTACCAAATGACCTTCCTTTCTCATAACCTACACCAAAACTCTTCATATCAATACCAATAACTTCACCAGCAGCACCAATAATCAGATTGCCAAGTGCTCCTTCTCCAACTCCAAAGAACTCTGCAACTGGAGGACCACAAGTTATTGGACCTATATCACATCCAGAAACATTAAAGACATCACTGAAATCATTCTTGAATACACCTTCAACCGCATCTTTAAGACCCTCTCCTGCGTTGACAGCGTTATCAACTGAGGTCTCAAATCCTTTAGCAAAGTTCTTAGCCTTTCCAACTATACTCTCAATGTCACCTTTACTCACTTTCCCACCACCGGAAAGAATATTCCATTCAGTAACATCAGAACACTGAGGTTTCTCATCACATGAGAGGAATGAAAGAACATCTGTAATGGTACCAAGAATATCGTCAGCGATTTTGGTTGCCTGACCAATAAGTGATGTTACAGAACTCAAAGCTTGACTGATTCCATCCTGAACTTGCTTAAGTATTTTACCAAGGGTGTTTCCGATCAAATTATCAACTAAACACTGACCAACATTTATAACTTTCTTAATTGCGTCATTAAGGAAACTACCTACTTGTCCTAGAAGTTCTCCAATAAATTTTCTGAATAAACATGCGATCAGATCATTTACAGTTTCAACAGCTACTTTTAAAGCTGGTCTTTCATTTGGAAACAGAAGGAAGTATGTTTTCTTAAGTTCTTTATTTACAACATTGAGAACACTCTTCTCTATGGTAGTAAATACTGTTTTTAATCCTCCAGAAATAAACTTGGATACCTTTTCAACCTCTTTATCAATCTGTTTCTGAATGTCACCAAACCTATTCTTTACCGTACCAGAGTATTTGTAGAGTGACTTCTGTAACTTTTGAATTTTGACAACAATGTTTTGTATTTCTTTTTGAATTTTACCAACTGGTAGTGGCTCACATTCTTCACTTTGTGCAAGGGGCTTAGTCTCCTCCTCTGCTGCTGCTTCATCAGCAGCACTTTGTTTTCCAGCTGATGCAGTAGCAGCCTCATTGATTACATCGTTATTCTTCTTACCAGTCTTATCTCCTTGACTAATTGTTTTACCCTCAGGGGTTTGAGGACCATCTTGTGTGACAACCTCACCACCTTTATCTACATTCAGTGCTGTAGATGATACATTATCATTCTCTGTGTAACCACTGAAGGGAACGAACCTTGCCTTGGTAATATTTTTACTGACTGCAGCATACTCATTGTTACCAAGGATACCCATGATGACTGGCATCTGAGCATCTTCACCATCCATGAAGAAACCAAAGACGAAATCACCCTGAGATATATTTGCAGACTGTGACCCAGAACGACCACCACCACCTGCGGTGACGGGATACATTACATATGCCCAGGGGAGTTCACCATCGGGTATCTCATCGATATCAGCCGTGTGATATCCCATGATACGAACACGGTATCTCTCACCAAACCCCTTCATGGTGCTGTTGGTGGTGGGAGGAGGCGTGGTCTTGTTCTCAGCCCATGATGACTCAGGAGCTACCTGACCTATCCACCAGATGAACCCATCTCTTCCTACGAAATATCTTTTAAAGAGTCCTTGTTCTATCATTTAAATCCTGTTTTACTTCCAAAAGAGTCTCTAACCAATGCTAGTTTAGTAAAACTATCCCTTGGAGTTACCCTATGACATACACTTGCTACCATATATATACCTCCTGTTTGGGGGTTGGTACCATCCTTTCTATCACCAGTTACTTCAGGGAATTTACACTTTACAACATCCCCAGCCTTTATACTATAATCAGCTGCGATTGTCACGTTTGTTTTTACTGAGAACATTTGATTGTATCTCATGACTGACTGAGCCATAGTGTTCTCAGCATCATAGTTTGGGGCAGTCTTATTAGCCTTCCACTGTTCCAACTGATCATTACCTGTTCCATTAGGCATTGCACCTACATCAAATACATGACTCATCAATCTCGTAGGTGATTGTGTGAACTCCTCAGCTACCATGTCACCACCAAAGAATTTACCAGCAGAACCAAGATTTTCTGGTTTGTATTTGTACTCCTTCACATAATAATCCATCGAGAAAGGATTGAAGTAGATAGATCTATTATTATATGTACCAAGAGTCAAATTTTGTTTTAGATCAACATCTTGATCGATAGAATAATCTAATATATTTGCGTCATTTTCAGGTGGTGTCTCGCCAGTATTGTTGAATATGAAAGTCTTTACAGGTTCTTGTTCAAATATTTTATCAATAGATCTAAAGTTAAAACCATCTCTTGTTTGATAAAATAAGAAACCACCTCTTGAACCTACATCTTTATCTGGTACAGCCTTTGATGCTAACCACGTACAAGTATAGAAAGGTTTTTTATCGTTACCAATAAAATTATAGTTCAAGGATGTGTTATCTATATTTTCAAACTTTCCGTTGATGGTGGAGATAATTTCTTTTACGTGTTCAGATATCTTACCCTCATATCTTTTCATTACCCTTTGCTGTTCGTTGGCAAAGAATTCCTTAGATGCAAAGTCAATAAAGAATACATCCTTTTGAGTTCCGGGGTCAGCGTCCCTTACTCTATTGACATACAATCCATCCTTTAGTTTTAGTTTGTTACCATTATTATCTTCTACTGCAATGTCTGTTCTTTCTCCACCTCTAATTGGTAGAGAATCTAATACACCCTTAGCTGCTTTAATAGATCCTCCATCACCCTCATAACCACTATCTACGATGACTGCAGTTGCAGTGACATTATTGGACAGCACACTTTCATAATATCTAAATTCAACGACACCACCTGATAGATCAAGTGCCTTGTCAGAGACATTAGATGAGATTTTGAATTTTGAAATATTACCAGGAGATGCTGGTGCGTTCTGTTGAGCTGGCATTAACCTTGTTTATATAAGAATCCCATCAGTTGAGATTTATAATAACTATTTAACATCTGCTGAGTAGAGGGACCACCCATACTTAATCCTCTACCACCACCACCTCCTCCACCGGACTGACCTGGAACGGGAAAAGGAACGACACCACCACCACCTTGAGACATAGGATCATAAGAAGTACGGGAACTTACGGAGTGAGCTTGACCAGATGGTTGTTGGTTTGGAGATAGTTGAACTTGTTGTGTTTGTGTTCCATCAGAGGTACCAAGTCTACCAATCTCTAACATATTAAGGTAAGGTTTAGGATCCACACCAGATGAAGGACCACCACCTGCTGGTCTTACTTCAAAGTGTAGGTGTTCACCGAATGATCTACCTGTATTACCAATCTCTCCAATAGGTGTTCCTGCAGTGTAACTAGAACCAACACTCAATGCAGATTTACGAGCAAGATGCATAAAGACGTATTCAAGGTTACCAACTTGTATGAACAGCATATGACCCCCCCTGGAATCATATTGATTAACAGTTACCTTACCATCTGACTTTAGCGAAACGTAATATCCCTTCTGATAATTGGTTCCAATATCAACACCATTATGATTAGGTCTGTGAGCAGTTCTATAATCTGAACTTAATCCAACCCTTCCACCAGACGTACTAGAGAATTGAGAGTAAGGAATTTTGTTTACGAGTGTTTGTTGTCCTACAGGTATTTGTCGTGATAGTTGTGCTGGTTGAGCAGCTTGTGCTGGTTGAGCAGCTTGTGCAGCTTGTGGTGCACCTAATCTTCCTGCTGCTTGAGTTGCTGCTCTCTGCTGTGCTAATTTCTGAGCCATCTGTTGAGCGGTGATAGATGGTGTTCCTTGAGAAGTTTGAGAGACTGGACCAGGACTAGCTCCTGCAGGTGCTGGTCCAATAGTAAATCCTCCACCAGTTCCGAGATAGTTCTTTGCAGCAACACTCAAGTCTAACATGTGATTACTTGAGTGTCCCGCAACACCAGGACCAACATCATTCACTCTGATGATAGCAGACTTTCCATCTTTGTTAGTTACCTTGAGAAGGAATGCCTTCTTAAGTGTTCTCCCACCAGGGAACCCTGCTGCAGGAACAGTCATACTCTGAGGTAACTGTGCGAGAAGAGGAGGGAATGCTGCAGCAGAGAATACATTGGGAAGGTAGCCCTCACCTGTTGATGTTGCAGGTAACCCAGAAGCTGTCTTAGCACCACTTGCATTTATTCCACCTAGAGATGGATCATAATAGGTTGTCTTAGCTCCTGTGATATTAAGATTTTGAACAGAGCCAACTGGACCAGAACTTGGTGGATTATTTGGCGGAGTATTTGACGGAGTATTTGGTGGATTGTTTGGTGGAGCGGTTGATGTCACTCTATCTGCAGTATCAATGGAAGGTATCAATCCCATCTTTGCCCTTAACATATCATAGAGAGCATTTCCTCCCCACTTTCCTATTTCATATCCAAGGAAACCACCAATAGCTGACCCCAATATAGGAATTGGAATGAGACCTGTTCCGATTGCACCACCAATCCATGCTCCAATACCACCACCAATTGCATTTACTAATGCTCTATCCAAAGGTTCGCCAAGTGCCAGGTCTATAAACAGACCTATTAATCCACCGATAATTGGGATCTTTTTAAAGACACCACCAATTTTTAATAATCTACCAGCTCCCTTTGAGGCCACAGACTTAGAACCACCGTAAAGATTCTTTGCCTGTTTAAATAATCCCTGTTGTCTACTTGCCTTTGATGCTGACTTCGAGAGAGATTGTCCCCTTCGTGATGCATTTGTTCCTGCTGTTGCAGAAGCACCTTTAATTGCACCACTTGCTCCTCCACCAACAGATCCAGTAATTCTACCAATAGTATTTTTCGCAAAACCTACAAGACCTGCTCCGAGTTTAGAAAAGGTTTTCTTAATTATCGGTGTTATCTTTTTCGATAATTTGACTACCTGTTTACCAGCAAACTTCAATGGTTTAGAAAGTAATTTTAATCCATTTTTGATTGGTCCAGCAAAAACTGTTGACATTGCAACAATACTGGTCTGAATAAATTTGAAAGGGTTCTGAAAAGTCTTTGTTAACTGAGTGAATAGATTTTCAATCTTCTCAAGATTGTTCAAAGCAAACAGTGCCAGACCACCAAGTGCAACATTGGTTAGAAAATTCCCTATACCAAGTTTACCACCAACACCTTTAATAGCACCTAGAATACCTCCACCTTTACTTTTCCTTTTCTCTAATTGTTTTTCCTTGTCATCTGCCTTCTTATCTTTAGCATCCTTTCTTGACTGTCTTAAATTATCTTTAGTGTTCTTCTGTTCTTGTTTTGCTTGTTCTCCTAATGCTCCTACAGTCTTATTAATACTCTCAAGTTGTTTGTTAAGTGAATCATAGGATACATTACTATCTACAGGTTTTGCTCCACCTTTAGAATTTTTATAAACACTATTAGGTAACTTGATAGTTGATATCTTCTTGACTTTTGGATTAGTTTTTGTTTTAGTTTTCCTTGTAGTCTTCTGTCCTAAATCCTTTGTCTTTGATTTCTTTTCGGTTTTTGCTTCTTGCTTTTTCTCTTTCTTACCACTGACAAACTTCTTAGCAGCACCCTTCGCAGCACCCTTTGCAGCGCCTATTGCAGCACTTTTTGCAGTGGCCATCGCGCCACCTTTAAGTATTCCTCCTAACAATAAAGGTAGTGCCATGTTTTATCCTACGATGTTATAGATTGATTTGACAACAATAAGATCAAAGTTACCACCATCTTCAGCCGTAAAGTTAGGTATCTTACCTTGAGCTGCTGAAGCAGCACTGTTCACTTGGCCATTATTCTGTGATACTGGAACCACTTGTGTCGCAGTACCTGTATTTTGAGCTTGTGGTGTTTGGATAGTAACGTCAACTTTTTGTCTTGTAATCTGAGCAGAGGGAGCACCAGGTTGTAAGTTTAAACCTCTAGCAAGTGATGATTCTAGAGGTGCTGTAAGAGCATTAAGTTGGTCATCATTTAATCCATTACCTCTCAACACACTATTCTGAAGCTCTGGTGACATGTTACCGAGTTCTATCAAACTTACACCTCTATTTGTTCCAGCCAGACCACCTCTGTGTGTCTTACTAAATGCACCAGCAGTCCTTGCGAAGTCAGCCTCGACTGGATTGATATCATCAGTCCCAGGCATGGGAGGAATGACCCCTCTACCTGTTCCATAACCAGACTCAAGTGATGCATCCATATGAATCTCAAGAACTTCATACCCCTGATTCTCAAGAGCCTTAAGTTTATTCTGCTGAATTACAAATCCCTCTTGAGTATTAGGAGTCTCATCATGCATATCCAGCAGTCTGACAGGAACATCTGGTCCGAATTTTGTTTGTAAGTTTTCAACAGTTCTTCTTGCTAGAGCTCTTACTAATTGCATCTCACCGGGAGCTCCTGCTCCTGCAGCATGACCAGGTACAACAATGTATCCCTTAGATCCTGCACCACTACCTGTTCCAAAGTCTCTGATTGGTGCGGATCCCTGTCTACCGAGACCTGGTACCACACCACCATTTTCCATACCTGGAACCTTACCATACTTGGGTTTGTTAGTACCACCTGCTGCAGCATTCATACCTAGGAGAGTGTCGGCACCGAACATATCAACTGCCTTCTTACTCATCATCACCTCACCTGGTTGAGCAGCGATGAGTTGAGTGTCCTTACCCATACCCTTGATCTTCATACCACTCAATGCATCAATGGCACCACCATCAAGGAATGACATACCATCAGGCATGACCTCACCACCCTCGGCCTGTGTTTGCATCCAGTTACCTAACAGCTTTGCCAAAGCACCTGGAGGTATCGTTGGAATCGGAGGTATTGCAAGTAGTGGTATGTCTGGAAATTTAGGTACAGGTATTCCAGGAATCATATTGGCAAGTTGTTTCATTGACCACTCAAGTTCATTTAATGCACTATTGATAGCAGTGATAACTGCATTAAACGGTGTGAATATAAATTGTGATACTTGTTGTATGATACCATTAGCAAAGTTGATAAAATCATTCAGGAAGTTTGTTAAACCATTAAGAAACTTTGCCGGGTTTGTGAATATCTCAAGTAAGCCACTAATGGCACCACCTAGTAAAACATTCTTAAAGAAATTAAGAATCATATCAAAGATAGATGTGGTTGGCTTCAATGCCTTCTCAATTCCCCCCGTAACATTCTTGGTATCTTTTTCTTCAAGTTTTGCTTCCTTCTCTTTGAACCCTGTGGTCTCATCTTTCTTCGCAGCATCACGAGCAGCCTGCTTATCAATCTCAAGCTTCTTCTTATTCGTGTTTAGAATACCCTCTAGTGTCTTATTAATATCATCAAGTGATTGTGATAGAGGAATGAGTTTCTGTCTAGTATCCTCTTCTATCTCTACCTTTGCTTCTTCAATACGAGTATCAATATCCTCTCCATGTATCGAACCACCAGTCTGTCCGGCAGAGGGAAGTAATTTATTTGTTTGGACCTTCTTTGGTTCTTCTTTCTTTTTTGTATCTCTACCTACAAAATTAGATGGTTTAACTGTCTTCTTCTTTTTCGCTGTGTATTTTTTACCAGAACCTCTGACTCTCTTTCTTTCATTAGCTAACTTCGCATTAGAACTATCTTGTCCTTTTTGCATGTTAGCCTGAATTTTCTCATGTAAAAGAGTTCTATACTCCTCTGGATCCATTTCAAGATCAAACTTATCCAGTCCAAGAATGTCAAGGATCTCTTGATCAATCTCTTCTAAATCTTTTATATCTTCCTTTTTCTTTTTCTTCTGGTCTTTTGTGAACTTCTTGACATTATCAACAACTTTCTTTTTCTGTTCCTTCTTTTTCCTCTCTTCTTCCTTTTCTTGTTTGGCTATCTCAGCAACTCTCTTTTCAGCTTCCTTTTTCTTTTTCTCTTTATCTTCCTGATCCTTCTCTAATTTTTTTATTGCATCCCCGATCTTCTTGAGTGTCTTCTCATCAACACCAAGTTGTTTGAACTCTTCATATTCCTTCTTGAGTTCATCTATATTCAAATTGTTGTTCTGGTTTCTAGCCATTCCGTGCCTTCATCTTTTGCTCTTCATCCTCTAAATGTTCCTGAAGTAAAGCAACATAAACATCTCGTTCCCAAGGCATCATGTTTTCAATCTCTGTCAAAGAATATTTATGGTACTGCATGAGGGCAAAATTTAATCTGAAGTAATTCTCCAGATCCATATGCACCAGGCCTATCCGAAAAAACTTGACAGTCCTTCCAATACAACTTCACTCTTAACTTTTGTGACTGGATTGAACACTTCAACTTTGTGTGAAAGTCTTGGCATTGTCTCAAAAAAGTTCTCAATCTGTTTGAACTGAACTGAACTCATCTGTTCCAAGAAATCAATAACTTCTTTCTTGGATACATCATCAGTAGACCACACCTCTTCCTCATTGTAGATTTTATCTACACATGTAGCAATCAATTCAAAGGATTTATCTACAGTGGTATCATCAAAATCAAAGTTGTTTTTAATGAACTGATCGAGTGAAGGATACTTCATCTCCATCATCAGACTATCGTCCAAACGGATCTGTTTTTCATGATTTTCATTCTCAATAACCTTAATATCATCAAGATCAATCTTTACAGGGATGGATGTCTCACCATCGTCAGGTGCAATGATATTAACTTCAACCTCTTCACCAACAGACTTACCCCTGATATTGAGGAACAGATATTCAATATCAAAGGTGGGGAGATTTTCTACCTTGATACCTCTGGTTGAGATGCAACCTTTGATGACAGATTTGATAGCGGTAGTAATCTGTTTAGTATCCTCACTCTCCAATGCAAGGACCAACAACTTCTCTTCTTTAACTAGGAAGGGTCTGAATTTAATCTTCTGTTTAGTGGAAGGCAACTCAAGTTCATAGGTTGGAGTAGCAATCTTTGGTAAAGGCATAATATCTGATAAAGATTTCAGTAACAATATTTAGTTGCGTTTTCGACGCTTTGGTGTTGGGATACCCAGGTCATGTTCAGTCAGAACTTTGAACTGAATACCGTTGTCCTTCGCATACTCATTCGCAGCATTCCATTTGGCTTGGTTGACTGCGTATGTGGTAACTTCTTTGATGAAGGACTTGGTTACCTTTCCAGACTTTTTAGGTTCCAGACATTGTTTGGCAGGTTTGATCTCGATGATGTATCGACAAACCCTACCGTCCTGATGACGTATTTGAACTATCCCGTCAGGATAATACCTATGCACTCTATTGTCAACCGGACTTACATAAGGAATAGAAAACTCCTCTGATGCATACTTAAGTACAGCATCGTTTCTGTCACACCACTTGAGAAAGTGAAGTTCCCAACTACTCCGGTAGACAATATTCCTTGCATCCCCCATATATTTCTCGGGATTTTGAGGATGAAATCTACCCTGATGATACTTAGATCCTCTGGGCATCAGTTATACATAGTATGATAGTATTAAATATTTAGATGGCAAGTAGAGGAGGGGTTCCCCAACCCAAACCCATCAAAACATCACAGATTAAAAGTCGTATTCTTAATGTTGCGACCCCAAACAATTACTTGGTTAGATTTAATCCCCCAAGTAAGGTTAATGAGTTCATGAAAAAGAGGGGACTTTCTGAATTAATAAAGGAAGACATTGAACTCAGATGTTTAAATCTAACAACTCCTGGAACATCATTTCTTACTCACTCAGTAAGTGCTGACTATCATGGTGTGGTAGAAGAGATACCTTATAGAAGAGCATACGAGAATGAAATTGGTATGACATTCATCGTTGATAATAATTATGACACTGTAGCGTTCTTTGAAGCATGGGTTGATTATATGAGTGGTGTTGGTCCTGTAAAAGCAAGAGATGAATATAAGAACCCTAACGTAAATTATAGGATGAATTACTATAAAGATTATAGAAGTACTCTACACATTACTAAATTTGAAAGAGACAACACAGAATTTGAACCTATAAAAGTGTCAAGAGAAGATAAAAAGTCAATGACATATACATTGATCAGTGCGTACCCCAAACAAATAAATAGTATGGATCTAGCCTATGGTCCATCTGATGAGTTCTTAAGACTCGCAGTAACCTTTGGTTACTCTCGTTATGTAAGAGAAAGAGTCGCCCTTAAGGATACAGAAGAATGAAATCGTTTAGTCAATTCCAAGAAGACGCATCTTCTCAGACACAATCAGCAATCAGTGGTTCTGGATCTGGTAAGGGTAGTTCTGATGCTGATGGTCCATTGATCGATAGATCATTTAAAAAGAGACCTAGCACTGGTTTAGGTAGAGTTGCTGGTGCAGCTCTTCGTGGTGCCGGCCGTGCTGCTGGTGCAATCAAAGATAGAATGGGTAGACCCAGACCTGAAAAAGCAGATAAACCTGTTACATCTGCAGATAGAAAACCACAAACATATAGGGATGCTAGAAAGACAGCATCACCTAAACCTGAAAGAGCTGGTGCTCTTGCTAAGAGACCTGAGAAAAAATCAATGGTCCAACAGAAGACTGCAGCATCCAAACAACCACCTCAACATAAACAGATTGATGCAAGACCTGCTTCTACAGCCATGGCTGGTAGTAGACAGAGACCAGCTATCAGACCAGGTGCTGAGAAAAAGGCATTACCTCCCTCTCAACAGAAGAGACTAGAAGCACAACCTAATCGACCTGCACTTCCTCCTGGAGGATTTAGAGCCAAGGATCTTCGGGCTCGTGGATGAAGAACAGCAGGAGTATCTAACCAGTACTGTCAATCGTTTTGAAGACGATACGGAAGTCAATCGTATCAAAGCGTTGAGAGATGAGGATGATATGATGCTCGAACTAATTGATAAGTTACAGACTGATGTGGAGGTAATTCCTACTGTCGGTCAATATTTTACCTTTATATACGCTGCTAAAACACCAAGAGTTGAGTATGATAGATTTCCATTAGTTGCTGTGACCAGTATATATCGATGGGGATTCAGTGGTATCAACTTTCACTGGGGTAGGAGTAGGAATTATACATGGCCTGAGGTTCAGAGTAGTTTGTATAGGGTTTATCCCATGGAACTTAAAACTTTAAGAGCCATTCCATATCAAAGTTTCACGATAAATAACTAAAAGTATCTTAGTATAATGTCTGACGAGGTAAAAGCTACTGCCACTTGGAATGGAGTTAAGGTAGACACCTATACTAATGTGCGCACAGGAGAAATAAGAATATATCAAACTAAACAATTAACTCCAGTTCTTTTAGCGAAATCAACTCCTGGTAATGGAAAAGCAGGCTGGACATATGTTGGTAATTCTGGATATGATTTTATGAACATTTATAATAATGAACAAAGAGCTACTGGTGGAAAAGAATTAACTCAAAAAGAATTTAACCAACAATTTTTCACCACAGGAACCAAAGCATTCAATAATATCAGAGGAACGATTCTCAGAACAGAAGCCAATTATGTAAATGCAGGGATACCAATTACTGAAAGAGAACTTATAAAACAAGGCCATTTTAATAATAGAGTACCTGGATCAGTAGATCCTGCATCAGATATTATGGTGAACTCTGATGGTACCATACCAGATAGAAGCACTTCTGGAGAGGATCTCATAGAATTAGATCCTATATTACCTACAAGTGGTCCAGGAGGTGGTCCAGGAAGTGATCCTACTCCTACTCCTGTTCCTCTAGAGTATACAGGTGCTGAGGAAAGTAGAGCAGAAGATGATAGAAAAGGTGGGCCTAAAGGTCAGGGATCAGGAAGAAATGCTAAAGCAGGTAAAATACTTAGATATCCACTAGATGAACCTGGTGGTCCATTTGAATATGATTATATAAGTATCACCGCTCATGATTATTTGCCATCAGGACTGGAGGTTGTTGGTGAAAAGTTCACTAAGGCAGAAACGGCATTTAAAAATTTGGGTCCAGCATATGAAAAAGTTATATTTCCAATGCAACCGCAGATCAGTGAGACCAATGCGGTCAACTGGTCAGACGATCAATTGAACCCCGTGCAAGCAATATTAGGTAAGACGGCGAATGACCTGATATCGAACGGGATCACGGGTGGTTTAAAAGAAATACAAAATGCATTGGGTGATTTGTTTAGTAAGACAAAAAATGCTTTGGGGGATTCCAATACCAAAGCAGCTGTAGCTGCTTACTTTGCTGGACAAGCTGTTGGTGCAAACCTTCAAGGGAGAATGACAGGCCAGGTAATTAATCCAAATCTTGAACTTCTATTCAATGGTCCTAATTTACGAACGTTTAATTTTAATTTTAGACTCACTCCTAGATTTAAGGAAGAATCAGAAATCATCAGAGAAATTATCTTTGCATTCAAGAGAAATATGTCTGTTCAAAGATCCAATACAAATTTATTTCTTAGATCACCAAGACTCTTTCAATTGGAATATATTTACAAGGGAGGAGATCAACACCCTTATCTAAATAAATTTAAACCATGTGCTATGACCAACTTCCAGGTCAATTATACACCTGACGGATCATATGCAACTTTTGATGAGACTGGTTCATTGACTGCTTACGATCTCACAATGTCTTTCAGTGAGGTCATGCCAATCTACTCTGGTGATAATGAGTACACCGAAAATCTAACGGACATGGGATACTAATGGCAGAAAAATATTTTAGAAATATACCTGACTTTGATTATGTCAACAGGACTAAAAGTGGACAGAGTATTTCTGACTACACACAAGTCAAGAACATATTCAAGAGAGGAAAACTCAGAGAGGATATCTTTGGGGACCTAACATTCTTCACCAAATATCAAATCGTTGGTGATACTAGACCTGATGAGGTTGCATATGAAGTCTATGATGATGAGAACCTTGACTGGGTGGTACTACTATCCAACAACATTGTCAACATAACAACAGAGTGGCCATGGTCTCAGGAAGCCTTTGATAAGTACTTGAACAATAAGTATGGATCAACTGAAAAGATAAATGAAACAAGACACTATGAAACTAATTTGATCCAGGATAGTAATAAGAAGACTATTGTTCCTGCTGGTCTTATTGTTCCTAGTAATTATAGTCTAACATTCTTTGATGATGGACTGAACCAAATGATCACCAGATCATCAGTATTCCCTGTATCAAACTACCTGTATGAGACAAGGATACAAGACGCAAAGAGAAATATATTTTTACTGAAACCAATATACCTTGGTCTGGTTATTGAAGATCTACAGGACTTCATGCCATACACACCAGGGTCAAGCCAGTATGTCTCAGATAGATTGGTAAGAGGAGAGAATATTAGACTTTATAATTGAGCCTAATAGAGCAAAAAAATACCGGGAGTTTTTTTCCCGGCATTTTGAAACTAAAAGGCGATTTTCGTATCAGCTCTGGGCCAATTTTGAAAAGTATGACATGGGGTCGTCTTCGCCATCGTCTCCCTTACTGACAGTAGTATCAGGAGTGTTGAAGTCATCAGTTGATTTTGAAGACTGATAGGAGTCTTCAAGTTTCCTAGTGATCTCTTCTTCACTGATGGTCTTACGTTCAGTCGCTGCGTAGTTATCATACTCAGTCTCCTCCTGTACTGTTCTGCTAGTTGATTTGTTACCAAGAACATAATCAAGACGCTTCTTCAGTTCATCATAAGACTTGAACTGATCTGGTGCGGTAAAGGTAGTAAGTGGATACTGCTTCTTCCAGATTGCTTCCATTGCATCGTCATCATCCAGGAGTGGAGACACACGATCAAACTCTGAGCTGTCATAGTTCCAGTAACCCTGGACCTTCTTCAGTTTCAACTTAAAGTTTGCACCTTGCCAGAAGTCAAAAGGATTGATCGGAGTCTCATCCTCAAACTCAGGTTGCATTGCTTCCATGATCTTATCAAAGATCTTTTTACCGAACTTATACAGGAAGACCTTACCATCATTCTGAGGATTTGCTTTGTCCTG
>Ga0115011_10000491_pt1 | contig 32180 bp, 28 predicted proteins | sample TroAtlMetagenome_2_FD_88705 | JGI IMG/M metagenome (GOLD analysis project Ga0115011, IMG submission 88705) | Marine eukaryotic phytoplankton communities from Atlantic Ocean - Tropical Atlantic ANT8 Metagenome | ecosystem: Environmental > Aquatic > Marine > Oceanic | place: Tropical Atlantic... | reverse complement strand
GCCATAATAATCCTGGTCCTTGTCGTACTTTTCATCGTTATAGCTAATTTCGGATGGATATGGTTGCGAGCAAAATCCTCCGGTGCCTCGGTGGGTTTTATGGAACTTATTACTCTTCGAATTCAGACGGTCCCTGTCACTCGAATCGTCAACAATCGGATCAATGCTCTTAAGTCCGGCATCCCTGTCTCAACGAAGGAACTCTCAGCACATCATCTGGCAGGTGGTAATATGGATATGGTGATCTCAGCACTAATCAACGCCAAGAAAGCCAATATCAACCTGGTTTTTGATCAGGCCTGCGCCATCGATCTCGCCACCAAAGGTACCACCAAAAGCGTAGTTGAGGCGGTGCACACCTCGGTCAACCCACAGGTGATTGACTGCCCGCCTTCGGGTGGTTCCAAGCGAAGCATTGACGCCGTGGCCAAAGATGGCATCGTCATCAAGGCCCGCGCCCGTGTAACCGTACGCACCAACTTGTCCAGCTTCGTCGGCGGCGCCACCGAGGACACGATCGTCGCTCGTGTCGGTGAGGGCATCGTTTCCTCCATTGGCTCCGAGCAAAGCTACAAGGATGTGCTGGAAAATCCGGACCGTATTTCAAAGAACGTGCTGGCCAAGGGCCTCGATAGTAACACCGCCTTTGAGATTCTCTCGATCGACATTGCGGATGTTGATGTCGGCGAAAACGTCGGTGCCAAACTGCAGGCAGAGCAGGCAGAGTCCAACAAACTCGTCGCCCAGGCACAGGCGGAAGTCCGCCGAGCCGCTGCTGTCGCACAAGAGCAGGAAATGACCGCCCGCGTGGCGGAAATGCAGGCCAAGGTTGTCGAGGCCGAGTCTCAGGTACCGTTGGCCATGGCCGAGGCTTTTCGCAGTGGTAACCTCGGTATCATGGACTATTATCGTATGAAAAATCTAGCCGCCGACACCGACATGCGCAGCAAGATCGCCGGCTCCGACGAAGCGCACGACCCTGGCAAACCCATGAAGTAACGCGCCTTGACCAACGACTTCACAGAATTGTCGGACACCGGCTTGCCGGAGCACACGCTCCGGCAGTTGGCGGAACTCGACCCGCAGTTGTTGCTCTACCTCGTGTTTGGCCTGGTGGCCGCGATTGTCAGCTGGATCAACAAGCGCAAGGAAGCTGCCAAACTCGAGCAGTCGAGCAACGCAGCCCCGACGCAACAATCCCAACTCCCCGCCCAAGCCGAAAAGTCTACCGACTGGCTCGCCCGGCTCGAGGAACTTACCCAGGCACAACTCGACCAGACCGATCGGGAACTCGAGAGCCATTATGACGACAACCACGAGTTGGAATCAGTCGAAACACCGATGATCATCCCGGCCAACGACCTCCCCCCTGTGATTGGCAAAACCGCCCAACAGGCTCCCCTGACAAAAGAATTACCGAAACGCAGCTTAGACGATCAGCCTTTGCGCAAAGCTAGACCGCTGACTCCTTCGCCGGTTTATAACTCCCCCATCTACACCGGCAATATCGCGCACCGCATCGGCACTAACATCAAAATCGCACGGCAGGCTGTCGTGGCCTCCATCATCCTCGGCCAACCCAGATCGCTTGAGAAACCTGAATAGAGTTCCCGCCTCTAACCTAACTCATTCTTTTTGGCACTTGACGCAAAAGAACGTCCCGCGCTTGCCCAACTCCGCACGTTTAATTATTGAACTGCAGATCCCACACGGCTCACCAGCTCTACCGTAAACCCGAAATCTCTCTTTCGATTTTCGCGCTTGGCCATGTCGGCTTCCAAAATAAAACAGGCCGTCACCCGTGGTCTCACCAATAAAGTCGAGATCAAGGCTCATCCCGAATTCCACCTGTCTGGCCAAGGTTGAAACGATCGCCTCATGCAACTTCTTAAACTTGGCTAGACGCAGATCCGACGACTTCATAAACGGCGAAATACCGGCTCTATGCAGCACTTCACAGGCGTAAATATTGCCCAAACCGGCCAACACCCGCTGGTTCATCAACCTCACCTTCACTGGCTGAGCTGATTTTCCTATCGCTGATTGCAAATCGCTCACTAAAAACTCATCGGTTATCGGGTCCGGGCCAAGCTGCTCGATCGAATCCGTCTCCAGCGTGATACGCCCAAACAGCCTCGTATCCTTGAATATCAGCGACTCCCGGCCGAGTCGAAACACTGCAGCCACGTGCCTCGGCAACTCCGCAGCACTTGGCTGCACGAAGAGTCGCCCGGTCATCCCCAAATGAATCACCAGAGGAAACGGTGTTCGCAATCGCGACTTGACCAAGTTAAGCCAAAGAAATTTCCCCCGCCGTTCAACCCCCTTTACCCTACAACCCTTGACGGTTGCGATTAACTTTCCCGATGACTCCGGCCGAACCACTCGAGACTTAAAAACTCGCAATTCGCATAACCTCTTGCCGCTTACCAGTGGGTCTAAATAGCGGCGAAGCACTTCCACTTCCGGTAGTTCAGGCATGGCGTTTAGTGCGAGTCAGCGGAAATGCGTTTGGCAGATGCCGCACCTCGCTCACCGCGCCATCGAGCAATGACACCTCGACGATGTCGAAACGAAACTTGGTCTCAGGCTTGCTGAGCCGCCGTAGGTACTCCTTCGCCGCTTGGCCAAGCAGCCCTCGCTTACGCTGATCCACGGCGGCGGCGGGGCGCGTCCAGCCGCCCTCTGTCCGTGCCTTCACCTCGACGAACACCAGGCAGTCGCCGTCCCGAAACACCAGGTCGATCTCGCTGCTTTTGGTGCGGAAATTGGCGGTGAGAAACTTGAGGCCCGCCCGCTTGAGATGCCGCTTCGCCGCCGCCTCTCCAACCCAGCCACGGCGCAGGTGCTCCGGCTCGCGCCGCAGGCCAAGCGACTTTTTAACCACGTACCACAGTCTCATCGGTCGTCGGATTCGGGAACAGTCTAAGCTGCGGCTGCGGCTTGATCGGTGCAAAGCTATACCGATGCACGCGACACGGCCCCAGTTTGACCAAAGCATCGAGATGCTCGCGCGTGCCGTAACCCTTGTTCGCGGCGAAACCGTAGCCGGGGAATTCGAGGTCGAGTTTCACCATCATCCGGTCGCGCGTCACCTTGGCCAGAATGCTCGCGGCGGCGATCGAATAGCTCAGCGAGTCGCCCTTCACCAGCCCCGTCTGCTCTTGGCCAAGCGACGCAACCGGCCGGCCATCGACCAGTACGTGCCCCGGCGCCTGGCCCAGCGCGGCCAACGCCTCGTTCATCGCCCGGTGCGTCGCCTGCAAGATATTGATCCGATCAATCTCCGCTGGCTCGACGAGCGCGATGCCAAACTCGAACCCGTCCAGCGACTGCAGCAACTCGAATAGCGACTCTCGTTTTTTTGCACTCAGCTTTTTCGAGTCGTTTACCCCGTCCAGCGGCTCAGGCAGTCCGTCGCGAATGTGTTCTGGCACGAACACCGCCGCCGCCGCGACAACCGGCCCGGCCAGCGGCCCGCGCCCAACCTCGTCCACCCCGGCGATGCGCTCGCAGCCCTTGGCCAAGCGCTCCCGCTCGTGCGTGAACCGGTCAAACTCCATGGCTAAATAAACTTGCCGGGGTTGAGGATGCCGTTTGGGTCGACCGCACACTTGAACGCCGAGTGCAGCTTCCGTGCCTCAACCGAGGTCGCCTGTTCCCACCACGGCAACCGCGCCACCCCGATGCCGTGCTCGCCGGTGATCACCCCGCCCCACGCCAGCACCTGCCGAAACAAGTCGTCCAGCGCATCCCCGCTGCGCTTGACTTGTTCCGGGTCGGACTCGTCCATCATCAAGTTGACATGAATGTTGCCGTCGCCAGCATGCCCGAAACAGGCCACGCGGATGCCGTGTTTTTTCTGTAGCTGACCGGCAAACCTGAAAAGCGCCTCAAGCTTGCCGCGCGGCACGGCAATGTCGTTGTTCAGCTTGGTCAGGCCGGTGTCGCGCAGTGAGTACGAAAACTCGCGGCGCAACTGCCAGAATTTCTCGACGCCCTCGTCACCGAACCCCTTCTGCGTGTGCAGTGGCGAGAACGGCTTGAGCAGTTTTTGCAACTGGCCAAGCTCGCCGCGCACCGATTTTTCCTGCCCGTCGAGCTCCACAATGAGGTGCGCCTTGCAGCCATCGAATAATTTGCTGCCGGTTCGTTCGCGCGCAGCCGCCAGCGTGAAGGCATCGGCAACCTCGACGGCGGACGGCAAAAAACCAGCTCGAAAAATCGCCTGAATCGCCCGAGCGGCTTGGCGCATCGAGCCGAAGCCCATGCCGATACAGGCCCGAAACGGCGGAAGCGGCAACAGCTTGAGAGTCGCTCCGGTGACGATCCCGAGCAAACCCTCGGAGCCGACAAAAAACCGCGCGAGATCGAAGCCGGTTTTGTTTTTGTGGCAACGCCCGCCGAGCTTCGCGATCGAGCCATCCGGCAGCACAACCTCGAGTCCAAGTACGTAATCGCGCGTCACTCCGTACTTGAGGCAGCGTGGACCGCCGGCGTTGGTGGCGATGTTGCCCCCGATGCTGCAGTCCGCTCGGCTCGCCGGGTCGGGCGGATAATACAGCCCCTTGACCTCGGCGGCGTCCTGCAACTCGGCCGTAATGACGCCGGGCTGAACGACGGCAACGAAATCGCTCCCGCTGATTTCCCTGATTCGTTTCATTCTGGCCAAACTTAGCGCGATGCCGCCGCGCACCGGCACACAGCCGCCAACGTAGCCGAACCCGGAGCCGCGCGCAGTCACCGGGATGCGATGCCGGTTGGCAAACTTGAGAATTTCCGCAACCGCCTTGGTGCTGCGAGGAAAGGCCACCGCGTCGGGCGGATTTGTGGCGAACCACTTGTCGCCGGCGTGCTGCTGAAGCGTTCGTTCGTCCGTTCGAAGCATGCCTTTGGCCAAGCGGCGTTGCAGTTGGCCAAGCTGTTTGCGGCGAGCGGCTATCATTCGAGCGGGTGACCACACGATTTCAAAAACTCACGCGCGTCCGCCTCTCGGTCTTCCGCCACTTGCACGCGGATGCCGCCAACGCCGACCACATAACATTCCACGGCCAATGCGCTGCTCTCATCGGCGACGAACACATCAAACTCCGCCGCCTCAAGCTGTGAGCGAACCAACTGCGCTTCTCCCGAATTGAGCGCCCGAAATACTGTCTTGAGTTGCATCCTCAAATCTCCACTGAGCGGGCTTCACGAATTGACTCGAGCACGGCGAATGTGAGCCGCATGCTTTGACTTACCTCTGCGTAAGGCAATGGGTGATCTGCCTTGCCTTGCAAAAATGCCATCCACGCCTCCATTTGTTCAGCGTGGCCTTTCGAACCGTATTTGAACCGCTTGAGCGAGTTGCGCTGATGAATTGTAAGCGATTGAAAGTTGGTAATGTCCGCCACGATGCCGGAACCGTAAACCGTGCACTGCTCCTTTGGATAAGTCGTGTCGCCCTCGGCGGAATAAATCAACTGGCCGCTCGAGCCATCGGCGAATTCGACCTGTGCCGTAACGCTGTCCGGCAGTGGCAGCGCCCCCCCGGCCGGCCAGGTGGTTTGCGCCGTGACACGCACGGGGCGCGAGCCGAACAGGAAGCAGAAGTAGTCTAGGAAGTGGCAGCCCTCGCTGATGACGCGCCCGCCGCTCTCGGCTTGATTGGCGTACCAGTGGCCGGCGTCGAGCTTGCCGGCGAACACGCGGTAACTGGCCGATTTCGGGCCGGGAACATGGTCGAGACGCCGCTTCAGCTCGACGCTCGCCGGAGCGAAGCGGCGGTTGAACCCGACCTGCACACTCTGCGGATGCTCCGAAACCGTCGCGTCAATTTCGGCAAGCTCGACGAGCGAAAGACAAAGCGGTTTCTCGACGAACACATGCCGCCCCGACTTGAGCGCGGCCATCACCATCGGCGCGTGCAGATGGTTGCGTGTGCCGATCAGCACCGCGCCGGCGCCCGCCTGGCCAAGAGTGGCTTCGGGATCGGTTGACGCCTCGACGAAGCCAAACTTATCACGCACGTGATTCGCGCTGAGCGCGGTGTTGTTGACGATTGTGCCAAGCGGAATCATACCCCTTAGACTTGGCAGCAGCATCGTCCGGACAAAGTTACCCGCGCCAATCACGTCGAGTTGCTCCACCGGATTGATCAAGCGCTTGGCCGACCGGATACAGCTTGGCTCGGCGCTGGGCTTGGGTGCCAGTTGACCCCTTGCGTCGTCCGGTTCGCCGTACTCCATCACCACACCGACGTCGCTCGAGGAGCCGTCCCCAAGCGCCTCGTACACCGGCAGCGCGTCGTCGAATTTCACGCGCCGGGAGGTGATCGCGCCGAGGTCGAGTTCCCCCGTGCCCAGCAAATGCAAACAGGCCTGGAAGTTGCGCTGCTCGGTCCAGCGCACGTAGCCGATCGGGTAATCCACGCCGCCCCACTCATACGACGGATCATACCGGCCCGGGCCGTACGAGCGCGAGAAACGCACGTCGAGTTCCTTGTTGGCAAAAATGCGCCACGGCAGCTCGATCTTCGTGATGCCGACATCGACCAAGCGGCCGCGATCGCGCAACGCCTCGGCGCACTGCTCGATCGGTGCGTTGCTGTCGGTGCCAACACAGACCACCGCGGCGTCGACGCCGTGGCCGCCAGTCCACTCGCGAACCTCGTTCTGCAAATCCTGCGATGAAGAAACCACCACCCGCTCGGCACCCATCGAGGACGCGTGCTCGCGGCGAGACTCGGCGAGGTCCACCGCCATGACGCGCACGCCGTTTGCCTTAAGCAGGCCAGTAACCAACAGGCCGACCAGCCCCTGCCCCATCACCAACACCTGATCGCCAAGGCGTGGCTCGGTCTGGCGCACCGCCTGCATCGCGATGGAGAGCAGCGTCGTGTAGGCCGCCTGCCACATCGGCACTTGCTCCGGCACCCCGGCCACGAGCATGTCCGGCACGGCAATATACTCGGCGTGGAACGCGCACTCGGCGCCGCCGCACGCCACACGGTCGCCGACGCGAAAACGGGAGTTGCCTTCGTCCACCGCCACAACAATCCCGGCCGCGCTGTATCCGAGCGGTGTCGGCGAAGATAGCCGGTTGCGGACTTTTTCGTAAGCGGACTTCCAGCCCATGTTCCTCGCGGTATCAATCACCTTCCGAACCTGGTCCGGCCGGGCCTTGGCTTTTTGCAGCAGATTCATCTTGGCCTGCTCGACCTTCATTTTCTCAGTGCCGATCGAGATAACGGAGTGTGTCGTGCGCACCAGCACCCCTCCCGGCGGCGGGACGGGGCGCGGCACCTCCTGCAGTTCCAGCCGTCCGTCTTGATATTGGGCAATCTGTTTCAACGCGTGAAAAAGTTAGCATGCACCACCATTGGCGTCACCGTAAAGTGACACGCTATTTGGTTTTATGTTCGAGAATTTCCCCGTTATACGTGAGGGTAATTTCGGTCAGGCCGGCGGGGAGCGATGTCCGCGTGGTTTTGCCGCTTGGCCAACGGACCTCGATGACGGACGGCGGATTGGGCGTCGCCAAGACCTTGCCTAAGCCGTCCTGCGACCCGTAGCCGCTGCCCAGTTGCCACTCGCACCACGTGCCGCTAGTGGCGGCCGGCGCCTGACCATAGTGCAGTCGTGCCGCCGAGCCAATCGCGTCCGGGTTCAGCTTGCCTCCAACGAGGCGGACGCGCAGGCCCGGTTTGGCCTTGTTGTTTCGGAACAAGTGGGTGCGACCGCCGCTTTGCGTGACGACAATGTCTAGCCGCCCGTCGGCATCGTAGTCAGCCAAGGCGCAGGCGCGTTGATCACCGTACATTTTCAACCCAGCCTCGTCGCCTTTCACCGGCATAAAGTTCGCCTCGCCAAGCCCCCGCAGCCACAGACCTCGACCAGCGTCGAGCCGGTCGGCGTCGGTCGGGAATGCGGCGAAGTTCTGTGCAAGGAACAGATCGTCGATGCCGTCGCCGTCAAGGTCGCCCACCGAAACGCCGAACGCCGGCGACAATTGCGCCTCCGGGGGCAACGGCTTCGGCTCGAAGCCTTCCTTGCGATTGAGGAACACCATCGATTGCAACACCGCAGCCGTGACTGAGTGCGTAGCGGCGGGATGATAATCCATCAGCTTCTGCACACCGGCCTCAGCGTATTCGCGATGAGACTGGAACACGCCGCGCAAGCCGCTGTAGCCGCTAAACAGCGACGGTAGATCGCGGGTCGGAAGGTACTGTCTCAGCCGGTCATCCCACGCGGCAAGGATGAGCGACGTCGGCACGCTGGAGTCGGTGAAATGATAGTAAAGGCGCGGCGGGTTGATGAGGCTCGGGCGCAGGGCCGAGTTGAGCCCCCAGTTGGTGGCGACGATGTCGGTGCGCCCGTCGCCGTCAAAGTCGCCGGTGGCCACGCCCTGCCAAAGGCCGGTCAACCCGCCCAGGCCAAGCGACTCGGTCGCCTCGCTGAATTTACCCTGCTCGTTTTTGAACACACGCACCGGCCCCCACTCGGTCGCGACGATCAATTCGGGAAAACGGTCGCCATCGAGGTCGCTGAACACCGCGCCGTTGACTAGGCCAAGCGCCTGGCTCAGCGTGCCACCGGTCGGATCTAGGCTCCGCGTGGTGTTGTTCAAAAGCATCGAGACGCTCGCCTGCGGATAATGGCCCGTGACCGCACGCCCACCGATGAACACGTCGAGATCGCCGTCGGCATCGACGTCCGCCACGGCGATTGGCCCCGGCATGATGTCTTCGAGTGACTTGCCACTGCGGGAGAGGCCGCCGCTTTTCCTGAACGTCATTAGCCTCGCGCGGGATCGAGGCGACTCGTAGTTTGTCACCGCCGCGAGCCACGTACGCCGACCGCTGCTGTCCACCCAACCGCAGGCGCTCACCATGTCGCCAGGCAACTTCAATCCGGCGGCGCCCGACACGACTCCGAACCGTCCGTCACCCATGTTTTTGTAAACCACCACTGCAGACCCCGCCCCGGCGCCAACCAGCAAATCGTCATCACCGTCGTTGTCGTAATCCAACCAAGCCACACCCGGTCCCGAGCGGTCAAGCCGCCTGGGCAATTGCGGTTGCAGAGCGGTGTCGTCGTAATTGTTCTCGGCATGTGAGTGGTTGAGCAGCCGGCTTGCGTCCTCGAAAAACGGCTCCGGCTCGAGATTGGACAAGGCCTGTTTCACAGGCTCGCTGCTTGGCTCAACAATCTCATAAATGTGATTCGGCGACGGGTTGGCGATAAACGACCGACGTCCGCTTGGCCAAGCGACCTCGATCGAACGATTCCACGTACCGGTCCCCATCGCGAACATCCGCAGTGGCTGGTCCCCGGAGAGGTAGCGGCCGCCGGCGACGATCTCCTGTGTCTGACGAATTTTGCCGACGACAACAGTCACGCGCGCGCCAATGCCGTGGGTATTCGGCGGCAAGCCGCGCAGTTGGACCGCCACGCGCGGCGCGACCGTGTCGTTGCGGTAAACCAACGGCGGCTGGTTGATGCAGTTGACGACGAGGTCGAGGTCGCCGTCGTTGTCGAGGTCGCCGGTGGCGATACCGTGCGACATCTGCGACGAGTTGAACCCCCACGCCTGCCCCGTCTCGGCAAACTTGAAATTGCCCAGGTTCCGGTAGGCAACATTGGCCGTGGTGTTGGGAGGGAACATCAGCTGGCCGACTTGGCTGCGCTTGGCCTTGGGAACGCGCGCAAACTTGGCCTGCGAATCTCGGTCGTTGACATCGTGCAAATGGCCGTTAGTGATGAGTAGATCTTCGTAGCCGTCCAGATCCACATCGAGGAATACTGGCTGCCAAGACCAGTCGCTTGCCTCAACGCCGGCGTAGCGGCCCACCTCGGCAAAAGTGCCGTCTCCGCGATTCCAAAACATCGTGTTGCGCGCGACTTGCAGGCGCTTGCCGATGCCGCTCGGCATTGGGGGCATCGGGTTATTGGGGCTGCTTTTCATCAAGCGCGTGGACGAGTCTCGGCTTAACATCTCAACCACGAAAAAGTCGGTGTGGCCGTCACGGTCGATGTCGGCGAAATCCGCCCCCATCGAGGCGTAGGCCACCGAGCGCACCGCCTCCGGGCCAGCCTCGCGAAACTTCCCGGCACCGTCATTAAGCCAGAACCGATCCGGCGTCTGGAAATCGTTGCAGACGTAAATATCCACAAAGCCGTCGGCGTTGATGTCGCGTATCTGCACGCACAAGCCGAAGTCGAGCGGCTCAGCGACCGGCTGGCCGTCAGCACGGACGAATCGCCCGGAACCCCACGGCACGCGCTGAAACACGCCCAAACCGTCGTTGAGATAAAAGGCGTCCGACTCACCAAGCTCGATCAGCTTGCCGTCGACAATTTTCAGACGGCTGGCGTGTTGTCCGGTCACGACTGACTTGCCGCCCACCTGCCGGACAGCAAACCCCCCTCCATCGCGCAACAGCGCCAATTCGCCGAAGTTGGCCACATACAGGTCAAGGTCGCCGTCGCGATCTACGTCGCCCAGCGCCAACGTCGTCCCGGATGTGCGGCTCTCCAAGCCTGCCTTGACAGTCGCATCGGTGAACTGTCCTTCGCCATCGTTCAATAGGCAACGCGTGCCCTTGCTAAAAGTTGTCAGTAGCAGGTCAAGCGAACCGTCACCATCCACGTCAGCAAACGATGCACCGCGGGTCAGGTGACCGGCTGCCGCCGCACCGTTGGCGTTGAGTGTCCGCTGAAAACGCCAGTCGCCCTGGTTGAGATACAGTTCGTTGTCCCCTTCGAGTCGGCAAAAGTAGATATCACACAATCCGTCGCCGTTGGTGTCGCCTAGCGCTACGCCCGAGCCGCTCGCCAAGTTAGAACGCCGCGCCAATGTAGCCCGAGATACTCGATTGGTGAACTGAATGCCAATCGCAATAGTCGCGAGTTGGGTGAAGCCGACCTCCCCCTCCTCCGGTATTTTGAGCTTGGACAGACGATGCCCAACCGCCTCCTGCCACTCGATTCCTCTGGGCAATTCGAAAACATTCACCAGCAGCAATGCAAGTGGCAATATCAATATTCGACGCAACCAAATCACGCGAGAAACTTAAGTCCGTCCGCTATTGAAGCAAGGGTCATTTGACTAATAGCGCTAGACAGTTGGCACCCTGCCTTGAAATGTGACTGTTAGTTACCATCGCATCTCATTAACCATGGAAAAATTACTATTATCAAAAAGGATTACCACGGACTAACCGCTGACATCAACTCAGTGCTTGGCAGTAAAGACATCAACATCGAATCACTTGATACAAAGAAAATCGACGGCATTGCCCTGCTAATACTCCGGGTGAATCAGTACGGCCACACCCAGAGCTTCCTGCTTGATATCGGTTGGAACGCTATTACCTAGAAGGCACTACTGGTCCGCGTTAAGGACGAGCCCGACTCAGACTACTTAGCCAAGCGTTTCCGGGACGCCAATCTGCATTTAAGGAGCATGCGAATCGTCCAGCATCACGGCCGGCGATTGGGGCGCGATCGCCGTCAATGCCGAACCGCTCAAGGATGACAAGACACTGCTGAAGGATGAACTTTTGGAAGGCAGTACCGGCCACTAAAATGGAGGCTTGTCGTTCGCCCGACGCGTGAGGCCGAGACGGATGAAGCGGATGGGTAACTGCGACAACACCATCCCGCAGAACATTAGCAAGCAGCCACCCAATTCCCGCTCGGTCAGTTTTTCACTCAGGATCAACCAACCGGCGAACACGCCGACCACCGCCTCCATCGCGAAGATGATTGAAGCATGCGTTGGGTGCGCCTTGCGCTGACCGATGATCTGCAGCGTGAAGGCAACGGCGATCGACATCGAACCGAGGTAGAGCGCGGGTAGAAACGCCGCTCGAAAATTGACCCATTCCATCGGCTCGGCAAACGCCGCCACCACCCAGCTTGCCACCGCGCAAACCACCACTTGGCCAAAGGCCAAGTGCAGCGACGACACCCGGTTTGTGAACCGGTCGATCACCAGCACATGTGCCGCCCAGCAAAACGCCCCGAAGAACACCAGCAAGTCGCCGTGACCAATCGCCCACTGCTCATTGCCCGGGTTGAAGCTCAGCAACCACAACCCCACTGTCGCCAGCACCACGCCGGCCCACGTCTGTAAATTCGTCCGGTGGCCCAGCCCCAACCCCATTAGCGGCACAAGCACCACGTACAGCCCCGTGATGAAACCGGCCTTGCCAGGCCCGGTCGACTCATCACCGATTCCTGCCTGTTGAAGCAACGAACCTAGAAAAAGGAACAGCCCCGCACTGAGACTGGCCTTAACCCAGTCGCGGGATCGGAAGCCGTTCATCGACTTGCCTCGATCCCACGCCAGCAGGATCACTGCGAGACACACCGCGCCGATCGAGTAGCGGACGCCATTGAAGGCATTCGGACCAAGGTGATCCGAGCCCATTTCCTGGGCCACGAATCCCGCCCCCCAAATGATGCTGGTGGTAAGCAGAAGCAGGTTGCTGTTGAGTTTGTCCCGATTCATCGCGCTTGGCCAAGTGCGGCCGCGCGAACGTTATCGCTTGACGCCCCGTCTCTGAAAGACTGAATTTGCCGTGATGCATTTTAGAAATACTCTATTCGCAGCCGCACTTGGCCAAGCTGCCCTTGCCCAAGCAGTCGACTGGCCGCAATGGCGCGGCCCGACCCGGGACGGCATCCTTCCAGCCAAAGGCATCATGCTAACCAAGCTGCCCGATCAGCCCAAAGTGGTTTGGAAAATAAAATCGGGAGAGGGACTGTCGTCGCCGGTCGTCGCCGATGGCACCGTGTTCCATTTCGAAAATCGCGGCGGGAAGGAAACCCTGGTCGCCCTCTCGGCTGCCGACGGCTCGGAACAATGGGCCACAGGGTTGGCGTCTGTTTTCGAGGATGGCCAAGGCCCGCGCGGGCCACGCTGCACGCCGGTCATTGACGGCGGCCAAGTGTTCGCGCAATGCAGCCGAGGCTCCCTTCACTGTCTGAGCGCCAAGAACGGCAAAGTCCAATGGGAACTCGATTACGCCAAGTTGGGCATGAAGTTCATCGGCGAAAAAGGTCGCGTGCCCGGCGCCCGGCGCCACGGCTTCACCGGCGCGCCGCTCGTCATAGGCGGGATGGTGTATGCGATGGTCGGCGGGCAAGGAACCGGCATCGTCTGCTTCAACCGAACCAACGGCGAAATAATCTGGGACGCACTCGACTACAAACCCGGCTACCCGCCGCCGATCCCTGCTACGATCGCTGGGCGGCAGCAATTCGTTTGCTTCTTCGTCGAAGGTGCCGTCGGAATCAGTGTGACCAGCGGCACGGAACTCTGGAAAGTGCCGATGAAAACCGACTACGGCCGCCATGTTGCTGCGCCGATGGTTTATGGTAACACGGTGGTTGTCGGCTCTCACCAAACCGGCTTACAAGGTATTACAATTTCGCCCGACGGCGATGGATTTAAGGCTGAGCCGGTCTGGAAAAACATCGAGGCACAGCCGAACATCACCCACGGCGTGCGGGTCGGCGGCCACTACTACGGCATCGGAGATCCGGCAAAACTTGTCTGCGTCGATATTTCCTCTGGCAAGACGACCTGGAGCGATAACAGTCTTTTCTTCCCTGATCCAAAACGCGCCATGGCAGCATTCATCGTGATGGGCAAAAATATCCTCGCGCTCAGCAGCGGAGGTGAGCTATGCCTCTTCGAAGCCTCTGCAACGGAATTCAACGAACTTGGCCGCACCCAAGTCTGCGGCATCAATTGGTGCTTGCCCGCCTACGTCGATGGCCGACTGTTCGTCCGCGACGGAATTAAGAAAAAGGGAGGCAATCTCATCTGCCTAGACCTGACCAATTAAAGACGGGCCTCGAGCACCATGTTTGTTGGTATATCGGTCTCACGACGAACTTTGCTGAAGCCGGCTTGGTTCAGCACTTCCGTCAATCATTTCTGACCGGCCTGGGCAACCCAAAGCCAACCCGACGTTTTGCAACTTGGATGTGGAAACACAAACCAAAGTTCTGAAACCATTAAACAAACTGACCAATACGTTCAGGTGTTTTTCAGGTCATCCGCAGCCATTGGCTCAACGACCATAAATGTACCACTAAGTTTAAGCGCCAGGTGAATTCTCTGACTCGAGAAGATAACACTGGTTCAAACCGCATTTGCCAGCCTACAGATCAGCGGTGCACGGGCCGGCTTCTTCCAACGCCCAATAAACACCGGTTTGATCTCTAATATAAGAAAGAAAAACACGCAAAGCTCCAACTTTGTCACCAAGCGCTTTTTCCGGATAACGATTCAAGCTTGGCCGAATCCAACTGTCTTTTTGTTTCTGTATTTATTGAGAAAAACAGTCTTGAGGCAGAACACTGCAACTAACCCAATCTATCAAGGTTACAAACTGAAAAAACAATCAACTCCCGGGCTTGGTTGCCGGGATGGCCTGCAAATCTTCCGGCAGATTTTCGGGATCGAATGTCTCGACCGACATCGGTAGCAGACACTCCATCGGCACGCCGACATCAACCGCACCGTTCGAACGATCCACCACTACACCGACGGCACAAATCTCCGCCTGATGTTCTCGCGCGATAGCCACGGCCTCAGCGACTCGACCGCCCTTGGTCACCACGTCCTCGACGATGACTATCTTTTCGCCGGGCTCGATCTTGAAGCCGCGGCGCAGCACGAGATCGCCCTGCTCCTTCTCGACGAAAATGAAGCGCACGCCAAGCTGCCGCGCCACCTCCTGCCCGATCACGAGTCCGCCCATGGCCGGAGCCAGCACGGTGACCGGCTCGTAGCCGTGGAGTTTTCCCGCCAACGCCGCACCCAAGCGCTCGACGCTTGGCATGTGCTGCAACGCCATCGCACACTGGAAAAACTGCCGGCTGCGCAGGCCGCTGCGCAAAACGAAATGACCCTCCAGCAACGCGCCGGAGTCCTTGAAGAGTTGAAGAATCTCGTCCCTCGTCACAGGCCGATTGAACCAGCCAAGCGACCAAAGGGAAAGCCAATCTAGAAGGCGACCCGATAAATGGACTCCATCTCGGCTTGGCCAACCTCTCGCGGGTTGAAGCTGGCCGTCCACTGCCCGGCCGCCTCCGTAGCCAGATTGGTCAGCATCGATTCCTTCACGCCGCTGGCCCGTAACGTAACCGGCATGTCGGCTTGTTCGAGCAGCTTGGTCAAACGCTTGGCCAATCTCTCCACCGCCTCGTCGCTCGTCGCCGCTTGGCCAAGTTTCCCGATCGTAGCCAACTCGGCGTACGCTCCGCTTGCCTCGCCCCGCTCAGCGTTGAAGCGCACGACGTGCGGCAGCATCATCCCGACTGCTTGGCCGTGGACAATGTCGTACTCTGCTGTTAAAGGGTTTGCCGTCGAGTGAGCCGCGCCCAGCATGCTGGCCTCAATCGCGCATCCGGCCAACGCCGCGCCGAGTAGCATACTACCACGGGCGTTGAGGTTGTCCGGCTGGTTGAGTACGGTCGCAAAGTTCGGCAAAAGCAGCCCAAACGCCTCCTTCGAAAACATCCACGACTTCTCGTTCCTTTTTTTGGTGACCGCTGTCTCCACGGCGTGGGCGATGGCATCGATACCGGTGCAGGCGGTGACGTTGCGCGGCAGTGATAGGGTCAGCTCCGGGTCGAGAATGGCGATCTTCGCGGCTGCCTTCGGGTCGCCGCAGGCCATCTTATTGTGTGTCTCGATATCGGAAATCAGCGCGAACGACTGGCACTCGCTCCCGGTGCCAGCCGTGGTCGGGATAACGATGAGCGGCAGCATCTCCCGCTTGGCCAAGCCCACACCCCAGTAGTCCTGCATACGACCGCCGTTGGTCAGCAGAAAGTTCGCCCCCTTAGCCGTGTCCATCGAACTACCGCCGCCAAGGCCAAGGAACGAGTCGGTGCCGGCCCGCTCGGCCAACCGACGGCATCTCTCCACGCAATCGGTGGTGGGGTTTTCGATCACTTGGTCAAACACGATCACCTCCAGCCCGGCTGCCTCGAGAGACTTCCGGACTGTGGTAACATGCCCGGCGCGGACTATGCCTGGGTCGGTGACGATAAGGATGCGCTTCAGGCCAAGCTCGGCTGAAAGCTCACCGGTGCGCGCCGCCATGCCGTTGCCGAAAACCAGGCGTGTTCGCTGCACGTGATCAAACGTGGCCAACGCGTTGGAATGTTCCGGCAGTAATGAAATGGACATGGCTTTTTGAATCTCTCCCTGAATTCGAAGCGCGCAAACCGTACGTACTACGACCGACGACGGCAAATGGTTACGTGTTCAATTGCCGTCACGCCGCTCGGGGTCGTCCTCTACAATAACCGGCCTCACTTCGCCTGGAAAATAAACCTTCACGACACGAAACAGGCCGTCACCCCACTGGCCCTCTCGCAGCAACCAGTCCTCGATAAACTCAGACACGGTCTTGCGGCAGTTTTCCCTAACCACGTCGAGGTGCTGCCTGTCGCCGGCGAATTTGCGGAGAGTCGGCGTCATTGTTTTCTCGAGCTTCGCCATTTGCTCATCAGCATTGAAGCGCGCCCAGCCCTCGTTTGACGATTTCTCCATACGATCTGTGTGAACCGCGGGCGGCTGACTCGGCCGAATCTCCGGCGCGTGCACGATGCAGACATTGTTCGAGACCGACAACTCCCACGTATCGCGCATCCGCAAATGATACCGGTACGTCACCGGCACGCGAATCTCGGTGATCGTCGTGCCGGCATCGACTTCAAACCACTTGAAGTCGTAAGTTCGTTCATCCTCAGTGCGAAACGTCTCTGTCGAGGTGACCTTGGCCACCTCCAGCAGTCCGCTGCGCTCGCTCTCCAGCTTGGGCAGGCTGGCGACAAATGTCTCGGTGATGTTGCCCTTCCGAAACTTGGCCGCCGCTTCGTCCAGCACCTTGGCCACCTCAAGCGCTCCACTGCCCGCCGTCTCGACGAGCCGCTCGGGAGTCTTGATGAAGTAAATAAAAGCCACAAGGCCAACCGCAGCGACCAGCACGATCACGCTTGGCCAACGCCACTCGGAGATGCCGCTCGGCTCCGTTTTTAACGGCTCGTCACTCATCGGTTATTTCAAATTCACCCCGCCGCAAAGCTGCACTTTGAGGCCCATCTCGGCAAGCATTGACGCCTTAATCCGCGCGCCCCTGTGCGCGGCTTTTTCGCCCGGCGCGTAAACCACTTGAATGTGATTGGACTTGTGCCTCGCCATCATTTGATCGCGCGAAACGCCCTTGAGCACAGCATGCATAATCGGCCATTGCGGCGTCGTCTCGCGCCAGCGCCGGTCGGTTTCCTTTTGCGAGAGTTCCACCACCTCGGCTACGCCGATGTCGCACTGCAGTTCGCCGTCCATCACGAACACCCGGCTCCAGACGATCCAGCCCGGCTTGGAAACTCCCTTGAGCGTGCCGCCGCCCAGCCGGAAATACATCGACGGCTGCCGCTCGCTTGACGCGCCTTTCCAGGCGCCGATGAAATGAGCCGGCGGCGCGGCGCCGGAAATCAAAAACACCCAGACGTATTCACTGCGCCCGTTGATTTTGCACGAGTCGCCCCAGCGTAAATCGTGCAGCGTGTTCTCCGGCGGCCAGCCCAGCTCCATCCACAGTCGGTTCGTCGCCAGCGCATCCAACCCGGCGCACTCATCCACCTCGTTAAAGTGAGGCACCGCGCGCCCGGCGAACAACTCGCGCCCCAGGATATCGCTCACCGGCGGACGATCGACGTTGTTTAACATGCCCTCGGCCAGATCACTCGCCGGAGTCAAATCTTTCAGCCCCTGCTGGTACTGGATGCCAATTGTCTCGCATCCGAACTCGTCAGCAATCCTCACGGCAGCGATGTACATTTTACACTGCTCCAACACCTGCGCCTCGGTGAGATCACTCGCCTCGTCCGACCCAAGGCAAAATCTCACGCCCTTCTTTTTTAACCAGGCATAAACCCTGGCCGCCTCGTCGTCGCTGACCTCGCCCATCGCGGCGAATAGCGCCGACTGGCTCAGGCGCTCCTTGTACAGTCCGGTCGGGTTGAGTAACTCATCAGGGATGATCGCGTTGTGCATGCCCATGCAGCCCTCGTCGAAAACGCCCATGATTGCCTTGCCGTCGCGCAGTCGCCGCCCAACCGCTTGACCAAGTCGCACCTCGACGGGAGGCAGCTTGAGCAGGTCGAGACTCCGCACGTGACTTTGGTCATGTGTCACCCCTCCCCCGCCCAGCCATTGACGCAAGCCGTGGCGAAAATATTTATCGGTGAACTTCTCACTCCACAACGTGCTGTATGCCACACCCATTTTGGTGAGTGAGCCGTTCAGATTCAGCATGCCGACGAGCCCCGGCCACGTACCGCTCCAGTTGGCCACCGTGAGAATCGGCCCGCGATGCGTTGAGAGCCCGGGCAGGATGTGCTGGCTGTATTGCCAAACGCACTCGGCGACGATCAGCATCGCGTCGGGATCGATCGTGCGAAACACCTCCAAGCCGCGCTTTTGCGAGTCGATGAATCCATGTTTCTTTTTGCGATCGAACGAGTGGGCGCGCACCGCTGTCCAGCCCTCGGCCTTGAGTGCCTTGGCCAGCGTGGCCTCCATTTTTGATTGCTCCGCCCAGCAAACCTGATTGGCCGACAACCGCAAGTCGCCGTTGGCCACGATATAAACCTGCTTCTCCTTTAACTTTTTCACTCGGCTCATGTTCCGCCACAAAACGTACGGGCGAGCTTGCAACTGGCAAAGTCCAAAATGATTCGCCCCCCCGCACAGCCAGGCGATATAGTAGCCGCGTGCGCACTTTGATCATAGGATGTGGCTACGTCGGCGAAGTGCTTGGTCAACGCCTGATCGCGCTTGGCCACGACGTCACCGGCATCCGGCGCAGCAGTGAACACAACGACCGTCTGGCCAAGTTCGGCATCCGCCCCGTCAATCTCGACATCACCGACGAGACCGAATTTAAAAAAAAACTCGACGGCAAATATGACAGGATTGTACTTGCCGCCTCATCTTCGCGAGGTGGCAAGGAGGCGTACAGAAAAGTCTACGGCCTTGGATCGAAACACGTTGCTCAATGGCTCAAGACGGCGAAGGCCCAGTCTGTCGTGCTCATCAGCAGCACGAGTGTTTACGGTCAAACGAACGGCGAATGGGTTTCCGAAAATGATGCCGATACCTCTCATAACATCACAACCAATATTCTACTGGAGGCTGAACATAATATTTTGGACGCCGGCCCAGCAGTCGCCATTCTTCGGTCGTCCGGAATTTACGGCCCAGGACGAGGCCACCTGTTTCTAAAATTCATGAACGGGACCGCCGTCATCGAGGGCGACGGAAAACGATTCCTCAACATGGTGCATCTCGATGATTTGGTGGAGTCCACTATCCTGGCACTTGAATCCGTCGGGCAGCGCGGCATTTACAATATCACCGACGACGAGCCAGTAACGCAGTTAAAATTTTTCAAGTGGCTTAGCGACACCACAGGACGTCCCATGCCTCCCTTCGTCCCCGAGCCGAATCCCTCCACCCGTAAACGCCGCATCACCAATAAACGCGTCTCCAACAAACTCATCAAGAAAACCTTTGGAGTATCACATAACTACCCGACCTTCCGCGAAGGACTCACACAGGAACTTGATCGCTTGGCCAGCGGCAAAACGCGGCAGCCGCTTAGCCCATGATTTGGTAACCGCAGTCGACGTAGATGACCTGGCCAGTGATGGCCGCGCCACCGTCGCTGGCGAGGAACACGCCGGTCTGGCCCAATTCCTCGGCGGTGACGTTGCGCTTGAGCGGTGCGTAGGAGGCGTGATGACTCATCAACTTGGTAAACCCGGCGATACCGCGCGCGGCCAGGGTGTTCACCGGGCCTGCGCTAATGCAGTTCACACGAATTTTCTTTTCACCAAGGTCAGCCGCCAAATAACGCGTGCCGGCCTCGAGCGCCGCCTTGGCCACACCCATGACGTTGTAGTGCGGAACAACTTTCTCCGCGCCGTAATAGCTCATGCCAGTGATGCTGCCACCATCTGCCATCAACGGCTCCGCCCCCCGGGCCAGGGCCACCAGCGAATAAGCGCTGATATCGAGCGCGGTGGTAAACGCCTCACGCGTGGTATTCACGAAGCGGCCCTCGAGCGCTTCGCGCGGCGCGAACGCCACGGAGTGCAGCAGCATGTCGAGTTTGCCGTTGAAATGGTTTCCAACCTCGGCAAACACGCGGTCGATGTCCCCGTCCCTTGACACGTCACAATCGGTGATCAGAGTGTCATCGCCAAACTCAGCGGCCAACTGCTCGACATTGCCTTTGAGTCGGTCGCCCTGGTACGTGAACGCCAGCCTGGCCCCGGCTTCATGCCATGCCTGCGCGATGCCCCACGCAATCGATCGTTTGTTGGCAACACCAAAAACAACCCCAGTTTTTCCTTCAAGCAGTTTACTCATCCGACGGGCATCAGTAAGGAAAATCCCCCCGCTTGGCAAGCGGGAAGAAATTGCGTTTGTTGTTTTATGCAGGTGGACGGCGCACTCGACTGATTAGCCAATCACTTGAGAAAATGAAAATAAAACCAACCTCACTTACCTCTACTCGTCATTGTGCCTCGCTCGTGCTTGGCCAAGCTGCTCAAAGTATTGCAGGACGAAAACGCCCGCGCCGCCGATTTATGGACTTATAACGATCTCGCGACCGCCCACGCCGAGGCCAGGCGCACCAACAAGCGCGCCGGCCTGCAAAAAGGCGACAGTATCATCGGCATGAAAGGTAACCCGCTACGGATAAGTTCCAGCATTTCAACATGCACCTGAAGCTCAACTACAAGGTCGGTGACAAACTCCCGCTGACCCTCCTCCGCAAAAGCAAACGCATCCACTTCGATTGGCCCCTGACTGACAGGATTTAGGCCAGCGCAGCATTGAGTGATTCGCTGGCTCGTTGGTTTTCTTTTGCTGTGCCTATGGAGAGACGAATCCATTCGGGGAGGCCATAGCCGCCCATCGGACGAGTGATCACACCCTGCCGCTGCATCGCCTCGAAAACCGCCTGCCCGTCGCCGACCCGCAGCATCACGAAGTTGGCGTACGACGGTACAAACTCAATTCCCTGCTCCACGCAGAGCGCTTCAAAAAACTTCAGCCCATCCGCATTGGTGCTGCGAGTGGTGGCTATGTACGCGTCGTCGTCAAGCGCAGCTATCGCGCCAGCCTGCGCCACAGCGTTGGTGTTGAATGGCTGGCGAACTTTCTCCAGCGCGGAAACGAAGTCGGGATGTCCAATGCCGTACCCAATGCGCAACCCGGCTAGGCCGTAGATTTTCGAGAAAGTGCGCATCAGAAGTAGGTTTGGCTTTTCGCCGGAACGCACCAGCGGCAGCAGGTCCACCGGCTCGTCGAGGAACTCGTAATACGCCTCGTCCATCACCAGCAGCACGTCGTCCGGCACTTGATCAACAAGCGCGCGGACATCGCCCGGCTTGGCCAAGGTGCCGGTGGGATTGTTTGGATTGGCCACCCAGACAACGCGCGTCGACGGCGTGATCGCCCCGAGCATGGACGGCAGGTCATGCCCATGAGCGACTGCGGGAACGACGTTCACCTTGGCTCCCATCATCATCGCGACAAGCGGATAAATGGCGAAGCAGTATTGCGACACGACGATCTCGGAGCCGGGACCGAGTAGCGCTTGCGACACAAACTCGATAATCTCGTTGGATCCATTGCCGAGGATGAGGTTCGCCGGCTCGACGCCCAGCTTGGCCGCCAGTTTGTTCTTCAGGTAAAACGCGTTGCCGTCCGGGTACAGGTGGCTTTGACCAACGGCGGTTTTCATTGCCTCGACGGCGAGCGGGCTGGGGCCAAGCGGGTTTTCGTTCGAGGCAACCTTGACGATTTCACCCGCATCGAGGCCAAGTTCGCGGGCGACCTCATCGATCGGGCGACCCGGCTGGTACACCGGCAGGGTGTTCAGCGTGGAGTTGAGTTTGTCAAAAAACGGCATCAGAAAATCATGCCAAGCTCTTGGCCAAGCGACGGACTATTGATCCGGCGATTTAATTGTGTACAGCATGTCATCATGGTTGTTTTTTTGTTCTCCCCCACCCCGGCCTTCTCCCTCATGGAGAAGGTGATCGCAGACCAGATGAGGGTGAAGCGCCGGATATTTCTACAGGATGCTGTTTTATTGTCGTTTTAATTATTATTGATCGATTTTAGGAACGCCTTGTAGCGCTTTGTGCAAAGTTTGTGCGACGCCTTGGCCTGTGCCTCGGACGGCTTGGGCAAGTTTGCCTGTGCTTCGACTTCCTCGATGGCGAAACGGAATTTCAGGTTGAACGGCTCGCCCTTCTTCAACTGTTTGGGCAGGAAATAGCCGAAGCGGCCGTAGTCGCGCCACGAAAGTTCCTTCACGCCGTTGGCCGGCGCGTTCATTTGCTGTGCAGTGTACCAGCGCTTGCCGATCGGAAAAAGCAGCCGCGCCCATTGGTGGTTATCGTCGATGACTCTGCCCTTACCCGCGGCGTTGGCCGGCTCCCAAAGGTAGCTGGTCTCCTTGTTGCGCGTGGCCACCTCAGTGTGTGCGCGGAAGTGAACTCCGGCATGCTGCAAGTCACCGGCCAAGCTGACGTCACGCTCGGCCTTGAGCTCGAAACTGGCATCCACCTGCGTGTACATGCCACCCGGACGCGAAACGTTGAATGTCCGGCGCTCGGAGAGCATCACGTCGCTACCGATGGCGTCCTTCTGCGTAGCTCGCCATTTGATGTGAGCGACAATCGAGGCAGAGTTTTTGGTCGTCGTGTTTTCAAACTTCACGATGTCGTAACGTCCGTTGCCCGGGCCGCCCTTGTGCCACATGTCGTAATTGCCCAGCTCTGACGAAACCTTGTTCCAGCCGATGAAGATGCCGCGATGGTGGTTGAACAAACCGGCCCCTTTACCCTCCCTGTCGAGGCCGGGATTGGTCACCAATTCGCCGCCGCTGCCGAAGATATGCAGAAACGGCTTGATCTGCCCTTCACCGTGGACGAGTCGGGCGACCGCTTTGCCATCCTGCAACACATCAACCACCATGCCGGGGCCAAGCGGGTTGGAGTGTTCAACGACTCTCCACTTGCCCTTGGCCAAGGGCGCAGCAGTAACGAACACCAACCCGACGACGAGGTTGGCCAGTGAATTAAAACGAATTCGAGTCATGATTTTGATACTCAACATTTACGGGGCCTACTATGCGGAAACCACCGCCGCTTGGCGATAAAGAACTGCACCCGGCGAAGCGTACATAATTACCGTATGAAGTAGGGCAAACACGGGTTCATACTGAAATCTTTTCAGACGACCGCACAAAACAAAACGCTGTAAAAAGCAAACTAGCAGTCATAATAAAAAATCGTGAATTCATTTTGAGGAGACCTTGGCCAAGCAAAAAAACACTCAACTGCCCGACGGTTAGCGGAACTGTGGTCTTACAGATTCTCTGTCTCAATCTGGGGACAATTCTAGATGAGAAAATTTGCTGTTTACTCTTCCGGGACTTTTTGGACTTCCGGGACTTTGTCGCCCTGCAATTCTTTCACTGCAGCAGCGGCAGCTTTAACTTCGCCTGCGTTACCAAGAATGGTGAAGTCCAGCTCAAACGTGCGCGACTCTCCCGCCCCAAGCTTGGGCACCCTCCCATATTTACGCTCGTAACTGCGGTTGTGCGGAAAGCCGGTACCTGGCTCGATGCCGGTCACGTAGCCGGTGTTTTCCGCCGCCGTGTTTTTCCACTGGGTGAGGTAAGGCAGTTGCGCCAACGGCCAACGAACCGTCACGCCGCGGTCGGCGTCAGCGTTCACCAGCACCGCCGTCGCGTTGCCGTCGTTATCGGCCTTGGGGTAAATCTTGTAAACCTCTTCAGTGAAGCCCTTGGTTGGCGCGGCGTAAAGAGCCTGTTGAGCGATCGCCTTGGCGGCGTTGGCGTTAAATGGAACAATCTTCTCCGAGGCCGCAAGCAACTTCGCTCCTTTCCCAAGCAGCGGCCGGCCGAAGTTCGCGTGGTAAATAATCTGGAACTCCTCGTCGAACGTGCCGTTATTCGTGAGCACATCGCGGATGCGAAACGCACTTGAGCCCGGCAATGTGCTGATTTCCGTCCAGATTTCGAGGTTTGGCCCGTAGAAGGAAACCTCGTGCACGCGGCCCCGGATGCGAATGCGGTGCGGCGCTTCCTTGTCCACCGCCACGACCACGTCCGACGCTGGGATATTGCCGATCTTGCCGTGCAGCGTCAGTGCCATCGTCGCCTCGTCGCCGACGTTGTTGATGAACTTGTCCTCACCCGGATGCCCGGCGAACGACAAGCCACAGCGCACCAACCACTCGTTGAAACCATCGAGCCAGCCAAGGCCACCGCGATCGTGCAGATTGATGTAGCTTGGGTGGACGACCTCCTTCACCGGCGAGTCCCAGCCCAAGCGCACGTCGCCCATCGTGACGTCGAGCACGCTCATGCCCCGGGTCGGGATCACGCGAAAGTGCAGCCTACCGTTGTCGACCTCGATCAGATCGACGCCTTCCTGCTTGCCACCGTGCAGAGTACGCTTGTTGATCGACCAGCGGGAGTCGCCCTTGTAGCCGGAGAAATCGCTGCTCGTGAGTTGCCAGCTCTCCGCATGCGTGTCGCGCTTGGCACTTGTCAAAACCTGATAGTGCCGAGCCTCCTGCGCCGTGGCCGCGATCGTAAAAAAAATAATGGCAAAAATATGTTTCATAGTTCGGGCGAAGATTATCGAAAGCCCGGGTATTGCCAAGCGCCAACTCTTGGCCGACCCTCTCGCCGCCAAGTTGTCATCATGATCATCCGAATCCTCCTCGCACTATTCCTCGCCGCCGCCACATTGTTCTGCGTGTTCGGCTTTGTGGCGACGTTCGAGCCGATGCCCGTCCACACGCAGTGGGTTTTTCGCGGGATTTACGGGCTTATATTCGTAGGAAACGTGGCCGGGTTGGCGCACCTCCTCCGGGGGATATTCAATCGCTGACCCCCCCCGATTGGCCATTAAATAGTGAGTTGCAAGCCCACTTGGCTAAGCGTAGCTTCCCGCTTCAGGTGAAAACGTCTTCAAAAAACCGTAGCTTGGCCAGAGGATTTACGCTGATCGAGTTGCTCGTTGTCATCGCCATCATCGCGATCCTCGCCGGTCTGCTCCTCCCGGCGTTGGCCAAGGCCAAAAACAAGGCCACTGGTGCCTACTGCATGAGCAACCACAAGCAACTTCAGCTATGCTGGACCATGTACGCCGGTGACAACAACGACAGCATGCCGGAAAACTCACAACTCCCCGGCGGCGGCAGCCGGGCCAGCTGGTTTAGCCAGGGACCAACGTGGCTGCACGGCAACGCGTGGACAGATATCGACGACAGGAACATCCGCAAGGGCGTTCTATTCAAATACAACGACTCATCCGGCATTTACAAGTGTCCTGCCGACAAGTCGACCGTCAATGACGAGGGTAAAATCCCGCGCGTGCGTAGCGTGTCGATGAACATGTATATGAACTTCCGATCCAGCCCGGATGATGGGGATTACAACAAATGCTGGCATAAGGTCAACGACATCAAAAACCCCTCCGCCTCGGAGGCTTTCGTATTCATCGACGAACACACCAAGAGCATCCAGCAAAGTGCATTCGGCGCAAACGCCGGTACATGGACACTTTTTGGCACGGCCAAGTGGACGTGGATCAGTTTCCCGGCGACCCGCCACAACAACGGCACGGTTCTGTCGTTCGCCGACGGCCACGCTGAGTCATGGCGCTGGGTCGAGAAGAAGACGATGGAGACTGCGGCTAAACCTATTCCATGGCTCGTCCTGCAGCCGGGCCAACGCGGCGGCGATCGCGACCTTCAGCGACTCTTCAATGCCATCCCAAAGACCATCCCATTGAAATAAAAGCCCTCCAACCCGGAGAGCTTGCGAAAAGTTGGAGGTGCGATCAACTCTTGCCCACGCAGAACAGGCGACTATTGGTACGTATAAACAGACGGCCGTGCGCCACAGTAATACTGGCACGGGTCTGGTCATCGCCGTCTTCCCCCATCGCGGCCCTGTGAAGCACCTTGCCGCTTGCTGCCTCGATCACGTGCACGGTACCGGCGTGGTTCTGCACGTAGATTTTGCCATCCGCGCCAGTAGGTGAACCACGGAAGAGTGAGCGACTATCAAGGTCGCTCGCCCACTGAATTTTGCCGGTTTTCGGTTCCACACGAGAAAGCATCTTGTCGCGGCCCTCGCCGTACAACACAAAAAAACTGCCCTGATAAAACAGCGGCGTGCACACATCGCTGGAAACCCCGTCGCGACTTCCCTCGCTGTTCCACAGCCTGCCACTGGCGCTTATATTGCCCTTTCCACCGGCCTTGATTGCGAACACCGGGGCACGCTTGGGCGCGCACGCCAAAACCACCCCGTCTCCCGCAACCGGAGAGGGTACAAGCCGCCAGTGGCCAATGCGCGTCGGGTTCCAAGTGCCCCAGCGCCACAGTTCCTCTCCACTCTTCGGATCGTGCCCGGTTAGGCAGTCGCCACCGGTAATGAGAATCTCGCCACGCCCATTGTGAGTGAACGGTATCGGCGTACTGAAAGCCTCGAGCGATTCACTGCGAGCCTTGGCCGGCCGGTACACTTTCCAGAGTTGCCGGCCGCTTTTCGGATCGAGCGCTAGCAGGTATGAGCGGTTGTCATTGCTGCCCTTGCTTCCGACCTTGGTATCACGTTGCAGCACCTGCATATAGAGTATGCCGTCGTGGATGATTGGGCTGGTCGAGAAGGTCCATAGGAACGCGAATTGCCCGTGTTTTTTCTGGATGTTTTGCGACCACAATTTCTCACCTTCTGGTGTGAACGTTGCCAACTCGCCGTTGCCGTAAAAAAAGGTCACCACCTGCCCATCGGTCACAGGCGAAGGCGCGGCGTAATTGCTGCGGTTGTCCTGCCGATGACCCTTGGAAACCTGATGTGCCCACTTCAACGCGCCTGTCCCTCGGTCGTAACAGTTTGCCATTAGGCGCTCGGCATCCGGGTTTGAGGAAGACACGTATACATGCTCCCCCCAGACGATCGGCGTCCCGGCACTCGGACCGTCCATCTTCACGCTCCAGATGACATTCTTCGTCTTGCTGAACTTGGCCGGCAGGTTTTTCTCGTCAGTCGAGCCGTTATAATTCGGCCCACGCCAGTTCCCCCACTCGGCAGCCTGCACCCCGATCAGCGCCATCCCCGCGGCTAAGGCCAACATTGTTGCGTTTGTTTTTTTCATAATGAACAAATTTTCAGATTTAGGAACAGGCGAACGCTGCCACCCTCTCAGCCAAGTGGCCAGCGCAAAATCAACTCATCCCATGCGCTTGGCCAAACACTTAGTCGAGCTTCTCTTTTTCAAAGTCGGTGAGGCGAACCCAGCCGGCCCGCACCTTCTCCCCTCCCATGTAGCGCCGGTAAAAATTGTCAGTCAACTTACCAGAATACGGATAGTTGTCGAACACATCGCCCTTGCCGAACATCCTCGGGTCTCCCTGTTCGCGAAGCTCGGCGAAGAGCTGCTCCTTAAGCGCCGCCTTCAGCTCAGAGTGCGGCTTCGACTTGGCGAGGTTTTTCACGCAGTCGGCGTCGCTGTTCAGTTCAAACAATTCCTCCTCCGGCCGTTTGCCAAAATTCAGGTTCCAAAAATGATACAACCCCTCGCGGCGCTGTGTGAGGATCAACGACTTGGTCGGGCTCCCGTCGCAGTTCAGGTAGCCGGTTTCCGGGTTGCCGCCGGGCCAGCGGTCGGTTTTGAAGTTGTGCAGGTACAACTGGTTGTCTTTCACTATACCGCGGATCGGGTAGCCCCAATTGTTAGGTCGGCCGATGTCGTGGCGCTCCTTGCCAATCAGTACGTGGTCGCGGCTGGCAGTCACCTGACCGGACTTGGGTGAACGAAAGATGTCGAACAGACTCCGGCCACTCAACGGCTGCATGATCGGCGCCAGCTTAGCCACACCAGCCGCTTCGAGAAACGTCGGCGCGATGTCGGCGAAACTCACGTAGTCGGCCACCACCCGGCCGCTGCCGTTGATTCCGCCTGGCCAGCGAATCGCCAGCGGGATGTGGTTCGATGCCTCGTACGCCTGCCCCTTCACGCGCGGGAACGGCATGCCGTGATCAGACGTCGCCACGATCAGCGTGTTGTCAAGTTGACCGGCTGCCTCCAGCGCGGCGAGAATTTTGCCCAAGTGATTATCGAAATGCTCCACCTCGATCGAGTAGTCGAGCATGTCGTTCCGGATCACCTCATTGTCAGGCCAATACTTCGGCACGCGATCTATGTCCGAGAGCTTCTTGCCCATGCGCCGGCCGACACCGGACTCGTAGCCGCGATGCGGCTCGGAGGCCCCGTACCAAAATGCCCAAGGCCTGCCCTCTACCGAGTTCGCCCCGACTAGAAACTCGGCGAAGTTGCCAGCGTAGTCGTTGTTCGAAATCGCGCGGGCCGGCGGCTTAGCTTTCTGTTTTTGCCAAGCTTGGCCGGTGACCTTTCGCGGCTTGCGGCTGGCGTCATTGGCGAAGCCCGGCCCCCAGCCCTTGCCGGTGTAGCCGGTCGAGTAACCGTTGGCCTTCAGCAACTCCATCCAACTGCCAAACTTGGCTGGGAAAAACGTCATGTGGTTCCCCGCCTGGTCGAGCTGCCACGAGTTGCGCCCGGTCAGAATGATCGCCCGCGACGGGGCGCACTTGGCGTTGGGAGTGTAGGCGCGGTGAAATAAAATCCCCTCACCGGCCACGCGATCGAATGCCGGTGTGCGCACCCAGTCGCAGTCGTACGCACCAGCGTGGCCGAACGACCAGTCATCTGCTATGGCAAAAAGAATGTTAGGCCGCTCCGCCGCCTGGCCAAGCGATAGCCAGCCACTCAGCAGTAAAAACGAAACAATAAAGCGCTTGGCCAAGGTGTGCATGAGCGATTGATACATATGCCCTAGGGTAAAAGTCAACAAATAGACGGTGCAGCCAAAGTGAGCGCCCACAACCTCTGGAATGCTGCCACTGCCAAGCCGAATGTTCATTTTTACCCTCATCCGGCCTGCGACCACCTTCTTTCCCTGAGGGAGAAGGAATCCATTCGCGCGCCTTGGCTTTAATTCGCGGTTACTTAGATTGGCAAACGGGAAAGGACTTGTCAGCGGGCAAAACAACCGTACAGTCTCCCCCTCGCTGATGCGCGCTTAACTCAGTGGTAGAGTGCTACCTTCACACGGTAGAAGTCGTTGGTTCAAATCCAACAGTGCGCACCATTCTTCTCAATTTTCCTAGGTTTCTTTAACACCGCATTTTTGTGCCTGCATCTAATTGCGACCAACATAAAAAAATGGTTAGCAATTGGATGCAGGCACAAAAATAGGAGACACATCGTTAAGTGAGGGTAGTCTGGAGTTTTATGAGAGCCTGCCTGGTGCGGGAGATTATGAAATAAGACTTTATGCAAACAACAGCTACGAGCTCCTAGCCGATGCCACCTTCAGTATAGGAGGAGATGCGCCACCTGCAATCAACATTGTGCGAAACGGAAACGGAACGATCACGGTGACCTTCGAGGGAAAACTTCAAACTGCCGCGACAGTGAACGGCCCGTGGCAAGATGTGGATTCCGTTAGCCCACTAACCCTCAATACAGATGAGACCGTTCATTTTGTGCGGGCGGTTCGGTGACTTGGGCAATCGCCAATAAGTAAATCGTTGAGCAACCAGGAAAGCCCAGATTCCATTCCAACTAGGGGGCTGACTTGATCAAACGGAAAAACGACGACGCTTTCTTATGCGGCAATTCGATGGTCGGCGTCGATTGGTCGGAAGGCAATTCTTCATCCACGTTATTCCATTGAGTCAAATCATCCGATTGCTGGAGCCTGAATTTTAGAGAGTTTTTATTCTTCCACATTATCATTAGCTTTTTATTGGCCGTTACTATTGCCTTTAAATCCGGCCTGAGATCCACCCCCTCAAGCTCAACCTCCATATTTTGACCGTCTTGCTCCAGGTCAAATATGGACTGGGATTGATTTCCGCCGATGGAAATCATTACACGGTAAGTTCCGTAAAACCCACGACCAGAAAACGAACCCGTTTTGCCACTGACACCCTTTGCCAGAGTCCACCATTTCCTCTGTGTTAACTCTTTGAAAATGGCACCATTAGGTTTTTCCTCCCAGTTCGCGCGGTAAAGTGCGGCATTCGGGCGCCAGTGCTGTTTCTCCCAGAATCCCCATAATTGGATGCCGCTGACCGAAGGGTGACTGAAGGCTGCGTACAGAAAATCACGGGTGTAGTCCGCCTGAAGGGACTCATCAGCTACATCGACATCAAACTCGGTAATCTTGATGGGCAGTTTCAGCTTGGCGTATCTGTCAAGCAATCTCAAGACCCTGCTGGGCGGAGTCAACGGCATACTAAAGTGCCCTTGAAAACCCAAGCCAGCAAGAGGAGCCTTATTTCTCATCAAATAACGGGTTGTCTCCTCGTAATGATCCTGATGCGCCGCATTCAGCCCCCCCCCGGACAGGATCCCATAATCATTCAGATACAAACGGGAAGAGGGATTGTACTGTCGAGCCGCCTTGAACCAATCAACCATGATTTGCCGACCAAAGATATCCATCAAGTCGTGGTTGGCATAGGGTTCGTTGAGCACGTCCCACTCATACACATATTCCCGGGTGGAATCACTGATGTCCTTAATGTGGTTGAGAATTAAACCAGGGATGGGATCTGGCTTGTCCTTATGCCTGCTAACCAGGCCCGGCAGTTTGCCCCAGCCCGGCCACACCATAACATGACCCCTTGCAGGCACTTCATTTTTCTTAAGCCAACGCAAACCTCGCATTGCCATACTTCTGCCAAATCGACTCGACCCCCAATCTCCGATCCAAGGCTGCCATTTGAGCGCATTTTCAGGACCACCCGCGTTAAATAAGTCCAGAAACTTTTGCTGATAGATCTTGTCTTCCGCCGTTTGGCTGACGAGCCGCCACAGCGCCACAGCGCTGCCGAATTGGAAGGAATGCTGCAACTGCTCCACCCTGATATCGGCATTGACTACAGGTAAACCGTTTGCATCTTTCACCCGGACCACAAAATCACCTTTGCGAATGTCGTTGATACGGCTCTGGGCTTCTGTACGCCATGCCGCTCCGTTATCCCGACCTGCATAGGTCTCTCCTGACCTAGGAAGTTCATCCACTTTTATTTTTGTCCCATAATACAACAGTTTCACCCCAGCCAATTGAAGTGTCTGGGGGCGGCTCGCCCCCAATCCGAATGCAAGCATCGCTGCCCCGGGTTGGTAGGAACTGGAAAATGTAAAAGGGATAAGGAACTCCTTCCATTGGTTGCCAATGACAATTTGTTTACTCACAGACTTGTCCCAGTCCGGGGATGCCTTCTGACAATAGGTCTGAACCACTCCCGTACCATCGGCGTTGTTCGTGGATGTGCAGCGAAGATAGAAACGCAGCAATGCCACCCCGCTTTTTTCAACCGGTCGGGTGAGTGGTGCACTGTATTCAGCGCTCCAGAAATTGGAGGTCTCCTTGTGTATGGACAGTTCAGCAACTTTCCTGAAGGACTGCCCCGTGATTGTTTTCTCCTGCTTTGTCGCTGCCGCACTACCTGAATACAGCTTGAAGGAAGTGAGGAAATCTCCCCCAATCAATGAAACACCGCCTGGGGGGGATTCCTGCCCCGACATTGTCAGGGGAATCCCCACAAGAATCCCCAACACATATTTAAAGAAACGAAAAATTATGATATCGTTGTACAATATTCAAATGTTCCGTGGCCTTCACAAGCCGCAAAATGCAAAGGAGTACTTTTGTGGTTATCCTTCGCATTCACATCCACTCCATCAGCCAAGTGCTTTTTGACAGCTTCAATATTTCCTTGCTTGGCAGCGTTGAAAATTGACAACCAAGCTGGTTCGTATCCACACCCCACCAGCCACACGACTGCGATTGTTGTTAGTAGGAGGTGTTTCATTTGGCTTCAGCTTTCAATTCTTCACCGGACTTGCCGCCGTGTTTACGGAGGAGGGCAGCGAATTCGGATTCACCATCACTTACATCTAGCGGTGTTTCATAACCATCCCAGGCATTTATATCAGCACCGT
>Ga0115011_10000490_pt1 | contig 32186 bp, 31 predicted proteins | sample TroAtlMetagenome_2_FD_88705 | JGI IMG/M metagenome (GOLD analysis project Ga0115011, IMG submission 88705) | Marine eukaryotic phytoplankton communities from Atlantic Ocean - Tropical Atlantic ANT8 Metagenome | ecosystem: Environmental > Aquatic > Marine > Oceanic | place: Tropical Atlantic... | reverse complement strand
TGCATCTGCAAAAACTACACCATTTTCTGTAGTTTGGTCTGCGTTGTCAACTAATTCCCAAGCCGCACCAGTTGTTGTAACTGCTACACCTGAAGTTGAATTTGATATTGTTGCAGATGTGTTATATTTGTAAAGTTTTGGAAAGTTTTCTAAATCACTTGTATCAATCCATAAGTCTTCGTCAACAAGTGCTGAACCATCTGATTGTGTAGTTGGTGCACTTGCAGAAAATTGAGGACCATTTGGATCAGTTGATCCGTAAACTTCTACGTAACCTTTCCAAGTAGTTCCGTTGTGAACCATTATGTCTGCTTCTAAATTAGTATTGTACCATAATGTTCCGTCTGCCGCTTCATTTGAAGGAGTTGTAGTTGAAGCACTGTAAGATAATCTCTTCCAGTTCGTTGCTACAACGGCATTGTTTGCTGATGAGTCCATTGCCTCACCAGTTGGAGCATCATACAAGTTATCAATTAATGTGCTTGAGTTTGCTGTGTATGTTCCATAAGAGTGAGCTGTTGAGTTGCTAAATCCTGCATCTGCTAAAGGTGTACCTGATGTGTCAACCATTCTAAAGTCGCCACCAAGTTTGTGTGTCATTTTAATTGCACCTGCATATACACCTGAAGTGATTACTTCTGCTGTAACGTTTGTTAAGCCTGCACCATTAACTGCCGCAACAAAGTCTTCGTTGTCAGCCGCTGTTGATCCATCTAAACTTTTTACAGTTACAGTTTTTGCACTTGCTAGTGTACTTGAATTTTTAACACTTTCTTGAATGCTAAATGTTTCATTGTGTGTGAATGATGGGAAAGTACTTTTAGATGAAACAACTGTTGTTCCACCTTCATATCTAAATATTTGGAAGTCACCAACATTTGGAGTTGCATCTAAACCACCTTGTTCTGTTACATTGTATTGTGCGTATAAAGTTCCAACTGATATTGAAGTTCCACCTGTAGTATCTAAATTGTAAATTGCTGAATGATTGTTAGCATACATATTAGATGATACAGCACTGAAACTTGCTGTTGAAGAACTATACAATTTAATTTTAATATCTGTTCCTGAGTTTGGACTTGTTGTTTTAAACCAAACTGAACCATTTGGTCTTGGAGTTGTATCCGCTGATTTCCATTCAGGTCTTGATGTGTGCGGTGATTGTAAAAACTTCGGTGCCGCATATGTACCAGCAGTTAATCCTGCGTCAGTCATCAATGTTCCAGATGCGTTAGCAATAGTGATTTTACCATCAACTGTTGAACCATCTGATGCAGATGTTCCATCTGAATAAATTTCTAAGAAACCTGTTGTTGAATCGATTGCCGCTGTTATACCTGTAATTGATGCCGCATTAATTCTTGCCGCAACGTTTGTTAAAGTTGTTGCTGACGATGATACACTTGTACCGTTGATTGTAATAGAATGACCTGATGTTACACTTGTTCCACTATTTGTTTTTGAACTTGTAATAGTTGGATGTGAAATTTGCCATGCAGTTGATCCTAAATGTACCCAAGCATTTGCGTCATTTTTAAAGTAAATTTTATTTGTTACGTGAGTTGTGTTAATAGCATAATCACCAATGTTACCTACTGATTGTTTAGGTGCTCCTGTTGAAACATTTCCAGCCAATGAACTTACACTTGTAATTAAAGTTGGAGTTTTAGTTGTAAATGCTTGATCAGTTGATGACCATTCAAATATACCAAATTTAGAACTTGCGAGATCTAGCCAATATGTTCCGTCAGTTGGATTTGAAGTAGGTGCTATTGCACTACCAGTTAAATTTGAAATGTCTAAGTTTGATCTTAGAACGTATGCTCTGTTTGCCACTCCTAAGAAAGAGTATGCCGCTTGTAATCCATACTCATTTAGTTCGTAACCATTTAATGGATTTCCAGATGCATCTGTGTAGAATTTTGGATCACCAAAAGTCTCTGTTAATTCTCTTTGTGATGTTACGAGGTATACTGTACCTGCGTTTGTTGATTGTGTTCCAACAGCAGTAGTTGTGCCTGATCCGGCTTTCTTATCTTCTGCTGAAGTTACTATGAATAAAGGTGTAGTACCTGCGTCCGCCGGTACGTAAAAACTTTCATCTATTACTGAAACGTCTACTCCTGGACTAGTTAATGTTGCCATATTGTTTAATCTCCTCGCAAATTCACATTAATATTAATGTTATACGTTATTTAGTAGTGATTGCTGTTTTTATGACAAAATTAACCTAATTTTGGTACCTATATAGGCGACGTTAAATACGATTACTATGGATATTGGAACTAGACCGTTGTGTGTTAAATGCAAGGAAAAGCCAAGAGCTTATGCTTATAAAAAAGGCAAAAAAATATACTGGCGTAAGCAGTGCGATACTTGTATTAGAAAAGCAAAAAATCTTAGGATAGGTGGTGTAACTCCGCTACAAAGATCTGGTTATGTTAAAAAGAAAAGATGTGAATTATGCAGTTTTAAAGCAATAGAACATATCCAACTAGATGTTATTTTTATAGACGGAAATAAGAATAATGTTAATGAAGTAAATTTAAAAACTGTGTGTGCTAATTGCCAACGACTAGCAAGTGTTAGGAAACTGCGTTGGAAAGTTGGGGATCTTGAAGCCGATGTATAAAACTATCGACCTTCTCATTTAGTTCTTCTAAACTTCCGTTATTTTCAATGATATAATCAAACTCGGATTTTGCCCACATATATTCTGAAGAATGTATACCTTTAGGTTCTATATTGCCCTCAACATAACTTGTAAACCAATCCGGATCTTTAAATCTTTTTACTAGTAAAATTACTCCACCACATTCTTTTATTCTTTTAATTTCATTAGGAAATCTTGTATCAGATATAACAGTATTTTCACCTTTGTATCTACCTATGCAACTGTCAACCCATATGCCGTCATACATTTGCCCACGCATAACTTCTGTGCCAAATTGTTGTAATATTGATCTTGGTGAAACTTCTCTGCCAAAACGTTCGCTCCAAAACTTGTCAGGTTGTTCACGCCAATGTCTGCTGGATTGTCCTCTGCCTTCTAGAAGATCTCTATCCCAATTAAACATTGATGCTACTGCATCTTTTAAACTTTTTGCAAAAGAATCTCTTTTATAACTGTGTTCATTAACCAGTCTTTCTGCGACTGTGTCTTTTCCTGAACCTATTAATCCACAAATACCTATAAGCATTTATAGATTATACTACTTTATGATACGTTTTGCAATCTCTGTTTTTGCGTCTGAAACTTGATTTAATATTTGTTTCTGTAGATTAGGATTATTTTTTGCTTTATTAACATCTGACTCTAGTTGATTTACCAATTGATTTAGTTCGTTGTAGTTTAACTTACTAACACCTTTTTTCTTTCCGTCAGATTGTACTTGTACTGTTACTCTTGCCATGGTAATATTATTTAAAAATTTTAGGTAATGAATTAACCTATCACAAAACTATGTGGTGTGCCGCCTTCAGAGAAATTATTAACTTCTTGATCTAGTCTTTCAATTTCTGCTGTACCTTCATTTTTTAGTGCATCACCGTTCAGTGTTGTACCACCTTGTGGTCCAGCGATTGTTTGGAATTTGGATCTTGCTTGTCCTAGCATAACTTTACAAACTGCAAGAGTATAATCTCTTATCCAAGGTTTAGAATAGATGTCTTTGAACAATGTTATGTCAGGTCTGTAATTATCAGTATGTAACAAAATAGATTCGTTGTCTGCTCTTGGTCTTTGTGTAATTGTTAAAGTTTTTGTTGCTACATCAAAATGGAACTGTATGAACGAACCAAACATTTTTCCAACTAACTCTTGATAAGATGCAAAAGCATAGTAAGTGGCTAGTCCACCCGTTGCTCCTGCTCTTAACAAGTAAGTGTTAGTGTATGCAAGATTGAACGGTTCAAAAAGTGTACCACCTTGGCCACCTTCTGTACGAGAGCCTACCGTTCTTCTGTGTAATCTTCTCACGTTAATAATCTCATCCGGAAGAATATATTTGTTCTGGTCTTTTTTCAGTGTTAAAAAAGCATAAGATTCTTCCACAGCATTCGACGATCTTTGTCTATATCTGTTAATGGCTCGATCTAACGCAGTTTGGTAATGTTTTGGGTCTAATTCAACGTCAATCATACCCTCACCTAGGTTATTTTTAACGTAATCGAATATATCTTGTTGTCCTGTTTGTAGTTCTGACATACTCATATTTATAAGTTCTTGTAGTATCTATAAATATGTGTGTATGCCAAGATTATCTATTTTTAAACCGGAAAAAGGAAACGATTACAAGTTTTTTGATCGCAACATAAATGAGATGTTTCAAGTGGGTGGAACAGACCTAAATTTTCACAAGTATTTAGGACCGTATGACCAAGGAGAAACTAACAAAGATGGTCCAGCATCACCAACACAGCCAAACTATACCGATAACAAAGTTAATGAATTAACAATACAAGATTTATTATTTTTAGAGAACAGAGATAGAAAATATTCATCAGATATCTATTCAGTTAGAGGCATATACAACGTTCAAGATATAGATTTTAACCTATCACAATTTGGTATGTTTTTACAGAACGATACAATTTTTGTTACTGTGCATTTAAATGATGTAGTTGAAAGAATAGGTAGAAAACCTATGTCAGGAGATGTATTAGAATTCCCTCATATGAAAGAGGATTATTCATTAGATGAGACCATACCAATTGCACTAAAAAGATACTATGTAATTGAAGATGTAAACAGAGCCGCAGAAGGATTTTCACAAACTTGGTGGCCACATCTATTAAGATTAAAATGTAAAACTTTAGTAGACTCGCAAGAATTCAGAGACATTGTTGGAGATGCAACAACAGAAGGTTCACTTGCAAGTTATATGAGTTCGTTTAACAAAGAAAAAGAAATTAATGATTCAATAGTTAATCAAGCAGAAGCAGATGCACCTAAATCAGGATTTAATTTTAAACAATATTATGTAACACCAATAGATGAACGAGGTAATGTTAGAACTGATAATGTCAATTCTACTGAAAGAATAGCAACTAACAAGCCAATAAATGCAACAATAGATACACCGGCAAGTTCAACTTATGGATTTTACTACGATGGAGACGGCCAGGCACCTAATGGATACCCTTCAGGTTTTGGAACTTCGTTTCCTACATCAAATGTTAACAATGGAGATTATTGGTTGAGAACTGACTTTTTACCAAATAGATTATTCCGTTATGATGGTACCAGATGGGTTAAGGTTGAAGATTCTATAAGGTTAACTACAACTAACGACGACACAAGAAAGAATTGGAAAACTAAATTTGTTAATGCATCAGGATCTACTACTATCAACGGTTTAACTGTTGAACAGAGACAAAGTTTGACTGACGCATTAAAACCAAAGGCTGACAATTAATGCTACACTTTTACGAAGGTCAAATACGAAAATTTGTCACTCAATTTATTAGAGTATTGAGTAATTTTTCTGTGGAAACAGGAAAAGCAAAAGATGGACAAATTAATTTAAGACAAGTACCTGTAATTTACGGAGATATGACCAGACAGGTAGCAAACATTATTAAAAATAATTCAGAAAACTTTTTACAATCTGCACCAAGAATTGCCGCATATGTTTCTGGCTTAGAATACGACAGAGAAAGAATGCAGAATCCTTACCATATTGAGAAACAACATTTAAAAGAAAGACACTACGACGAAACTACTAAACAGTATACAAATAAATTAGGTGCAGGTTATACAGTTGAAAAAGTTATGCCTTCTCCGTTTAGATTGAATGTAACAGCAGATATTTTTTCTACAAATACTGATATGAAATTACAAATTATGGAGCAAATTTTATATCTATTCAATCCAGACTTTGAGATACAAAAATCAGACAACTACATTGATTGGACAAGTTTAAGTTATATCGAATTAACTGGAGTAACATTCAGTTCAAGAACGATTCCAGTTGGTGCTGATACAGAAATAGATGTTGCTACATTGACTTTTTCAATGCCGATATGGTTATCTCCACCGGTCAAAGTTTCTAAATTGGGTGTAATACAAAAAATTATTATGAGTATCTATGACGATTCAGGCACAGGTGCTATGAATAAAGGATTAATAGACGGAACACTGATATCGAGAAGTTATATCACACCGCAACAATACAACATTTTATTAATGGGTAATCAATTGAGACTGTTAGGATCAACAGGATTAAAAGATAGTACATCAGCAGGCCCAGGATATTATTCAGGTACTACAAACAAAACAAATTTAGATCCTTTTGAAACATTTGGTCCACCATTAAATTGGAACATTTTACTTGCACAATATGGCCAAATCACAAATGGAACATCGCAAATTAAATTACAACAAGAAAATGGAAATGAAGTAGTTGGTACAATCTCTACATCAACATTAGATGAAACTATTTTACTTTTTAATATTGATTCTGATACAATTCCTGGTAATACATTAACATCAGTAAACAAAATTGTTAATCCTTTAACATTTAATCCTGGCACAGTTGCAAATGGTACAAGATATTTGATAATTGACGAACTAGGAGATTCAACAACATCTTGGGGTGATATAGAGGCAAGTGTAAATGATATTATTCAATACAACTCAAGCACATCAAAATGGTCTGTTGTGTTTGATGCATCAAATCCTGATTCTACACAACACTATGTAACCAATTTAAACACAGGAATTCAATACAAATGGAATGGTGTTGAATGGTTAAAATCATACGAAGGCGTTTACATAGCCGGTAAATGGACTATGGTATTAGATGGCGGTAGTTCACAATACGATCCAAGCACAGACGTTAATAATCCATAGACTTAAAAAAATAATATTGTTATAATAAATTATGTCAAATAGTATAATATGTTCTGGTGCATTATTTTACGCAACAAGCACGAAAAGATTTTTATTTTTACAAAGAACAGACAGTAAAACCAAAGGTGCTTGGGGATTGGTCGGCGGAATGACCAAATACAATGAATCAGCATTTGACGGTTTAAAAAGAGAAGTAGAGGAAGAAGTTGGTAAAACTCCATCATTCAAGAAAGTAATTCCTTTAGAATTGTTTACATCAAACGATCAAAAGTTTAAATTTAATACCTATCTAATTGCTATTGAAAATGAATTTCTTCCAAAACTAAACGGAGAACATTCGGGATATTGTTGGTGTGCTTTTGAATGTTGGCCAAAAAACTTACACGCCGGACTAAAAAATACTCTTAATAATAAATCAATTAGAGGTAAGTTACAGACTGTTTTAGATTTAATTGTTTAACCAGCACTAATTTTTACAGTACCAGAATCGTTCCAAAGTTGACCCGCATTGTTGGGATCACTTGTAGGCAAGTCAGTTGCCATTACTTTACCTGATTCGTTAACCATTACAGTACCACTTTGATCAGGAAATACAATATCTCTTCTTGCCGTTGCGGCAGTTCCGTATAATCTTGTTTTTTTATATCCTGTTGTTTGTAACATTAACGGTTTGTCTACATGAACAAGTACTCCATCGTTTTGTACAACCAACATTGACTTATGTTGTCCACCAACTCTTATCGTAAATGTTAAGTTAGAATCGTCTGTGCCTTTTCTTGCGTCTTTAATTACTGAATGAATACTTGCATATCTGATTTGCTCACCGTCATCATTCATGCCTTTCCATTGTATTTTTCCTATTTGATCACCTTGTGCTGGACTGGTAGAATCTCTATGAAACGTCATATGAGGACCAGCGGCAGAAGTGTCTGCTTTAGTGATCATCAATATATTATTTTCACTAGTTGATGTATTTTTTACAACAAGTTTTTCTAATACTTGTTTTTTGTGAAAGTCACTATCTTTATCCGTTACCGGTTTACCGGTAGAATCGTCATCTTCAACTTTCATCAAACTATATCGCTTTGGCATTATTCCTCCTTAATGTATTTTTTACCTGTTAATTGTTCAAGATCTTTAATCATCTCTTCCATATCAATTCTCACAACTTTACCTGTTTATGTATTTTTTGAGAAGTATTCCCAATTTCCTTTTTCGTTGTGTGGTGAAAGTTTTGTAACGTTTCCTGCTTCGTCTTGCACAAATACTTCAGCACTTGATGAATCATCTTTGGCGTATATGTGTGCAAAGTTGGCAGTTGTTGATGGATCACTAGCCAATACACCTAGTTCTACGTGACCTGATACTCTTAAATTTGTGTCATTTAATAATTGTAATGAGTCTGATCTAAATCTTCCTGATATGTTTTGCGATCCATTCTTCATGAATGCAAACTCTAATATTCCGTCCTCAGATCCATCTGATGCATCTAGTATCTTACCTGATATTTTTGCGTAGTTTACTTCCTGATCGTTGTCATTCTCACCTTTGAATTTGATCTGTCCTAGATAGTCTGCATCTGCCGGACTTGAACTGTTTCTTTTTAGCGATATTACCGGTCCTGCTGAACTTGAATCTTCTGTTGTAGTAACTAATAAAGCGTCATCCGTTGATGTGTTTGTGATTGATGCACCTGTAGTTGTTGTTTCAAAAACAGTTGTGCCATAATGTTTTAATTTAACTGCACCAGTTGAACCATCTGCTACAACATACTCAGTTATTCCACCACTGCCGTCATCTGTCGAAATTACAACATCCTTGTCATTGGCATAAGTTCTGATGTTAATATCACCTGTTGTTTCGTTGACATTAAGATTAGTACCCGTGTGTTTTATATTTGCATCTGCATCTGAACCAAGTCTTATCTCAACACTGTCATTAAATGTGTAGTGTCCTGTAATTGTTGGTGTGCTAGACTCTGTTAATACGTCTGTACCTGGACTTGAAACTTCTCTTTTTAAATTTATTCTATATGCATTTACAGTAGTTGATCCACCACTTGATGAAGCGGCACTCAACGTTACAATATCACCTGATAGTGCGGCTGTAAATGTTAATTGGTCTGTGCCTTTAGTTGAAAGTGTTGGACCTGTAGAAACGTATGCGTCTGTGCCATCACTTACAACCGAAACTTCTGATATACTACTTTCGTCTTCTGAACTGTTGTGTGCTACAACATAATAAAAGGCACCGTGTGCATTGGATAAATTGAATGTGTCGAGTGATGTAGAACTAGATGAAACTGTTGTGGCACCTATCTTTTTGTAGTTGATTCCTGTTGTTTGATTCTCTGAATCAGTCAACAATATTCTGTGCATTTTAACATTTAAATTTGCTCTAGCACCTGTACCTCTTAACCTAACGTCATTGCCACTTATGTCTGTTGACAGTGTTATAAGAGATGTTGAACCTGTTCTTGTTGAGTTGTAAGAAACAATTTTAGATGCATTGCCGTTGTGTACGACCATACATTCTATTGCTTCTAATTCATTGTCTGTTGTGTCATTTACTGAAATAAAATATTTTGCTCCTCTGTGAGATGCGTGTGTAAAAGTATCTAAATTTTCGATAGCAGAGTCAACATCTGCATTTATGATAACTTTGGTGTTACCACTTGTAGCGGCCGAACTGTTATCACCTAAACTTATTTTGTATGCAGACAAACTGTTTACATTTGCGTTACCTGTTGCTTGTAGGCTCAGTGTTCCTGTTGATATTGCGGCATCAAATGATTGTCCTGCTGTTGAATCTGATCTTGTAACACTCGATGTTGAAACAAAAGGTGTTGTGTTGTTGTGGACTGTTAATATCTTTTGTGTTGCGATCTGACCATTTACTTCGTCTCTTGACACAACATAATACAAGCAAGAATCAAAATTTCCTGTTGCGTATGAGTCGAATGTTGTTGCAGTAGTTCTTATTCCTGTTTTATTCAATATTTGTATTGTAGTATCGTCTGAAATTTCTGTGTCTATTGTGTTGTTAACAAAACTTAAAGTACCAGAACCGTCAGTTCCTAAAACTTGATTAGCATTTCCGTCTGATGTTGGTAATGTGTATGCACCATAAAGAGAAACTTTTCCACTACCGTTTGCTGATAGTTCTAAATTTGAATTTGATGTTGTAGTTTTTATTTCATTTCCTGCTATTGAAATGTCTGCTGAACCATCTTTGTCTGCCCAAGTAACAGTTCCAGAACCATCTGTTGTAAGTTGCTGTCCTGCTGACCCATCAGATGTAGGAAGAGTGTAAGCATTATTGACGTTAATGCCTGATCCTCTAATTGTTCCGTTTACGTGAAATGTTGTTGCTGGTTCTGAAGTACCAATACCTACTCGCGAGTTTGTTACATCGAGGTATAACAGGTTTGTTTCAAATGCAAGGTCGACGCCATTCCTAGTTAGATTGGACTTTAGTACCGACCCTGATATACGACCTATGGCCATATTAGGTACTCCTTTATAATAATGTTAGTACAGCAAACGCCATACACAGCCTCGTTTACATTGCCGGCTGACAGCAGTAATAGTATTTATACGCCTAAAAAAAAAGGGCGACTAAAAAGCCGCCCTTAAAATTATAGTATTTTGCTTAAAATTAGTTGTTTGTTCTTACAACTGCATTTACAAGTCCAATACCGTCATCAGTTTTCGCCTCTAAAGCTCTACCAATAACGTGGAATGGATTAATGCTGTCAGCACCTGTGATTGCTCTTGCAGTACCTTTTACAGTTGAACTAACTAATCTGTCACCTTTGTTTACTTGACCGATAACTCTAACTGGAGTTCTACCTGTCATTGCAACAAATGGATGAGATTCGCTGTTACCTGCGTCTGAGTTCATCATGAATGCTGGTTGTGTAGAAATAACACCAAATACAGTATCAGATAATTCACCGTTTACTTCTGTGATCTCTGCTTCACCGCCTAGTGATACAACTGCACCTTCTGACATAGGAGCGTCTGCTTCGAAACGCTCGGCAACGTCCGCGTATGACGCCGAAGTCGCTTGTGCGTGTACAATGTTTGCTCTTATATCAACTAGTGATTTGTCATTTAAATCGTTTGCAGATCTAAATGCAGACCAGGCACCACCCGCGTTACCGTGAGTAGTTGTTCCGTCATCTGCGAATGTTTCATCCCAAACCCAGAACAAGTCTTGTTCTGTAGCCGAAGATGTTCCACCTCTGTTTGCTTTTAAGCCTGTAAAACTAGGCATACCAGCATTAGAAGAAACGTTTCTGTTACATTCGATAATGTTATCTTCCACTGAAAGTGTGTTTGTGTTAGTGATTGTTTCTGTTCCGTCAACAGTTAAGTTTCCTGCTATTCTTACGTGACCTGAAGTTACAGTAAGTTCGTCAGTTCCACCTATGTCTAGTGTTACAGAAGATCCACCAACAGTTACGTTGTTTGATCCAGAAATGATGCTAGCCTTAGCAGTCAATTGATCATCAACATATTTTTTATTAGCCAATACGGCGTTGGCACCTGGTGCGTTTGAGTTGTCCAATGTAATTGAACTAACACCTGTAACTGCATTTGAAGATGCTGTTATAGTTACGTCACCCGTTTCTAAACCGTTATTAACTCTAAAGTTTTTTGCTGTCATGGTTCCATGTCTCCCACATGATTGTTGTTAATGTTAATGTTAAACTTCTTCGTTTAACAGTACTATTTACCAATGTTTTGGATAATTTGTGTTATACTTTAATTTTGCCGCAAAAAAAAGGCCCCATATTGCTACAGGGCCTTTAAATTTAATTAGTATTATACTGCTTGTAAAGAGTACTGTACTAGTGCCGTTTGTGCGCCACCTGTACTTACTGCTTTAACTTCAACTGTACCTGAGTTATAGTTGAATGTAATAGTACCTAAGTCTGTTGATCCAGTGTTAACAATACTGTAAACGTTTCCGAATGCAGTTGAACCATTGTGAACAACCATTGCTTTCATAGTTGCGTATTCAGTGTTGTTAGCATCATTAAGTGTAATCATTAATTCTGCTGATCTGTATGACGCACCGTTGAAAGTCATAATGTTTGTTGCACTTGATTCAAAAGATACTGACGATGTTTGTGTTCTCGCAACACCACTTGATGCTAACGCAGTATTATCAAAACCAGTCATAGCAAATATTCTTGCACCTGAGTGAGGAGCAGAAGTAAATGTTATGTTAGTTGAAGATACTGTGTAGTTTTCAGTTGGTTCTTGGAAAACGTTATCAATAAACACTAGGACGTTGTTCACAGTTTCTGGAGCCGAGCTAAAGAAACCTGAGAATGTTGTAGTTGATCCGTCTCCTGTTGTTGACACTTTAGAAATAGAAGGTGTGTCACCTGCTATCGCTAACTCAACGTAAGTTGAACCATCGTTACAAGCCTCATATTTTGAAGTTTGTGAGTTATATCTTATGATACCAGCCGCCGCTGTTGGTCTTTGTGCTGTTGTACCTGAAGGTAGTTTGATTGCATCAGTTGAACCTGAAGCATCTAAAACAAAAGATGGTGATGATGTTGCAATACCAACTCTGTCGTTACCTGCATCAACAAATATAGCATGAGTATTACCATTTGATTCTACTCTGAAGTCTACGTCTGCTGATCCTTCGTTAATTACAACACTTGAACTTGCCGCAGTAGTAATTGTTAAGTTACCAGTTGCGTTAGTGATTCCTGTATTTGTACCATCATGCGATATTGATAAGTCATTACCTGCACCAATTCTCAATGCTTGAGAGTCAGCAGTAATGTCAATACCTTGTGAAGCATCAATTGTAGTAAATGCACCAGTTGAAGCAGATGCTCCACCGATTGCCGCACCATCAATTGTACCACCGTTAATGTCTACAGTTGTTACAGTACCTAAGTCTGCAAATGTACCTGTTACAGTTGGCGTGTTTGATAATACAATTGAGTTACCTGTAATTGTTACAGAGTCACCTGTTGCATCACCAAAAACAACGTTACCTGATGAGTTAATTGTTGTGAATGATCCAGCACCTGCTGTTGCACCACCAATAGTAACGTTATCAATTGTACCTGCATTAATATCTGCAGTTGTTAAAACCGCTGATGCTATTGTGTGTACACCTGTTGAGTTTGCTATTGTTGAACTTGCTGTGCCGTCTGCCGCTTTGATTGTACCAGTTCTTACTTCTGATGCTTTAGCAACTCCGACTTGCATTCCTGCATAACTGTCGATTGTTACGTTACCTGAAGTTGTTCCATCTTCTCCTGATGTAACTGCCGCAACAAATTCGTCTGCTGATTCATCCCAAAGGAATGAAACGTTATCAGCCGAACCTCTGTTCATGAATAAACCTTGGTCAAACGTGTTAGCCGCTCCACCTGAGTTATTCTTCGCTAATTGAATCATCGGATCTTCAATAGTTAATGTTGCACTATCAATTGTTGTTGTAGTACCGTTAACTGTTAAGTTTCCTGATATTGTTGCGTTACTGTTTACTGCTAATGTTGTAAATGTACCTGCCGCCGGTGTGTTACCACCAATTACACAACCGTCAATGGCTCCATCGCCACCGTCATCTAGGTTTACACCTGTTGTTGCTGTCAATGTTGTAAATGTACCAGCACCTGCTGATGCACCACCAATTGTTGCGCCGTCGACTGTACCACCGTTGATGTCAACTGTTGTTACAGCACCTAGGTTTGCAAAAGTACCAGTAACTGTTACGTTGTTACCTAATACTAATGATCCACCATTTAAAGTTGTGCTGTCACCTGAAGCATCTCCAAGTACAGTATTACCGTTCGCTGTTAACGTAGTAAATGTACCTGCCGCTGGCGTAGTACCTCCAACTGTACCGTCAAATGTTCCTGAGTTAATATCTGCTTTAGATATTACTACTGAACCAGTACCGTTTGGAGTAATGTTAATGTTTTCGTTTGACCTTGCAGATACAATATCAAAACCTACGACATCTAAATTTCCACCTAATTGTGGTGAAGTGTCTTCTGATATGTTTCCTAAACCAGATCCAACCATAGATGCCCAACCTGAGTTTGAGTATCCTTCAATTTTTGAAGTTGTAGAGTTGTATCTGATATCACCGTTTGCTGGTGAACCGGGTCTTTGAGCTGTTGTTCCTGACGGAACTCTAATTGCATCTGTTGACGAAATATGTAATTTCACGGCCGGACTTGCAGTTCCAACCCCTACTCTACTATTTGTTACGTCCAATGCTAATAGATTTGTTTCAAATGTTAAATCAGTACCTGATCTTGACAGGTTTGATTTAAGCATCTGTCCTGATATACGTCCTATTGCCATGTTATTTTCTCCTTAAACTTTCGAAAGTTACAATATATATTATATGAGTTATTTATTGGAACCAGTGGAAATATCGCAGTAAATACAATAAAATGCAGAAATATACGCACATAACTCTAGTGGGCAACGTATCCATTGATTACGACTATAAATGGTGTAATAAGTTGGGAGATATAGTGGCCAGCGGGGATATCAATAAACCATTAAACACCAAGTTTTCTATTACAAATAATGAATCAGAATTGCAACGTATGATAAACAATATTAATTTAAAAAATAGTATAATATTAACACCGCTAACATTATATAAAAAATATTTGTTTTTTAATAACGTTGATTATCTACCCAGTTTCCCTGATGAACAAAAATTACACATAGATATTGATAGTTGTTCAACACAACTGCTGTCATTGTTATGCAGTATATGGTGCGAGTATAATAAAGTATTCTTGTTTGGTTATAACATTGAAGATTTAAACGAAAGAGAATTATTAATCCGTGTTGCGGCAAACAATCCTCACATACAAATATATTATTGTAGGAAACCAAACGCAAATAAAATTAAATTGTTTGATCATTTGCCAAATGTATCAGTGATGGACTATAAGGAATTTAAAAAATATGCAGAAGAAAACACAAAATAAAGAAACATTTTTCAAATACATTGTTACTTTAAGGTGGCCGCAAGTTGCTAGAAATAGATCTGTAGAAACTCTCCAAGAAAGACCGGATATTGTTCAAGAAATGAATCATTTTAGAGAAAAATTAGAAAGAGTATGTAAATTAATTTTAAAGAAGGAACATAAAATTGAAGATAAGTTTCATATTTCAGGTATAAAAATACTTTTTGAATCAGGACAAGACTTGTACGAATTTATTGTGAGGCAACCAGAATTTGAATGGGAGATTCATCCTCACATTTCTACTATCAATTCTTTAACAGGTGAATATAAAACTTTTGATTTGGTTTATCAACCAACAGGATTTATTGTAGTTTAGGTTTGTGCTTCAGCAAAACCAGACATCACAACTATTCTTGCTCCAGAGTGTGGTGCTTCGCTGATTGTTATAGATGATGTTGATCCATCAGTGGTATAGTTTTCAGTAGGTTCCTGCATAACTCCGTCTATGTAGACAATTAAATTTTTAGAATCTGTAGCAACATTGGCTGAAGTGAAAAGTCTTGTTGATCCGTCTCCAGTAAACACATCTTTTTTAACTTCCTGTGATGTGTGTTCTGTTCTTAAAGATGAAAAAGTAGATCCATCTTCTGAAACTTCATATTTTCCTGTAGTAGTATTGAATCTTATTATACCAGCGGCCGCTGTTGGTCTTTGTGCTGTTGTACCTGAAGGTATTTTAATACTGCTTGTTGTATCAAAAACAAAGTTACCTGTACCCGAGGTATCTAATGTAAAGTCAGCATTTGTTGTATCTTGATTAATTGTTGAGCCAGTGAATGTAAAGTTACCCATTGAGCCACCGCCCCCACCTGATACGTTTTGTATTCCTTGTTCACCTGTGTACCTTGCTCCTGCAACGTAAACTGCTTTACCTGAAAAGTTTACACCGTTAGGTAAGTTTGTACCAATAAAGTGTAACACACCAGATTGATAATCAAAAAAGAATTCGTCATTATTTCCTGAACCACCTGGGAAAACTCTTGTGCCTGATCCTGCGGCATTGCCGGCATCGCCTGATGTATGAATATAAATTTTAACACCGTATGTCGCACCAAACTCTGGTGGTATCCAATCAGTTAAACCTGTCTTCCAAGTTCTGTTTGCTGTTGCTGTGTTGTCTGCAGTTGTTTCATCAGGTGCTGATGTTGGATATACCGTAACCACTCCTGCTGTCGCTCCTGGTTGTGTTCCTGGAATACTACTCGCTTGGTTCCAAACCTTGTCACCTCTTAATAATAAAGGAGATGCAATGGCTTCGTTGGGTGCCGCCTTGGCCGCGTTGGTGTCCGTTTTGGTCGCACCATAACCAATTTTCTTCCAAAGATAATCAAGTTTTTTTGCGTCAGTTATTGCCATTATACTGTTCCTATAGATAGTGCTGTTATACTATCTCCTGATTCTAATTTAAATCTTACTAAACAAACATTTCCAGTTGTGTTGGACATACTTTCTGTTCCAAGTGTTATGTCAAATGTTTGTGATGAATATGTTGTGTTATCAATAATTCTGTCACCACCAGTTTTTGCAACACCATCTGATCCGTTACCACCTGTGCCTGATCCAGGTTGTCCAGCACCGTTGTACTGTGTAGAACAATCCAGCCAACCGTTTGCTCCTGATGATGTGTCAGTTCCTGAACCCGGTAATGCTATAAAGGCACCCGATACTTTACCTGATAAAGTGATTGAAAATTGAGATACTGTTGCTCTTCTAAATGCAAAAGTATAATATTGTGCATTTGATCTTCCTGTGTTTAGGTCAGGACCTACAGGTAGATATCCACTGCTCAAATCTGTTGTGAAATGACTTATAGTTCCAAATCTACAAATTGCTTCTCTTGTACCTGCCACAGTTTTTGCTCCTGTGAATAAATTGTTTGTATAGAAATTTGTTGATCCAGTATAAGATGGAGTGTCTGTTGTATCACTTGCAAAGTCATATATTCTCAAAGCGTCATCATCGTATGTTGCACCCAATGAATCAGAAACTGTAATACCACCTTGCTCGTTGTCCATTGTTAATAAAGTGTTTGAATACATCTGAATTTTTGTTGCATTTTCTGAATATGCACTAGTACCATTACAGTTACTTGCTCTCATTTTTATCGATTGAATTGAACGTCTTTGAGTATTTAAAAGAGATACTGTGAGTGCTCCTAATGTGTATGCACCTCCTACACCTGTGTTTGCTTTTGGAGTTCCACTGCTTAACATTGTAGTTGATCCGTCCACGTTTGCATATGTAAAGTTTGTGTTACTGATAATGCTTCCAGATGTTGATTCATGGTTAGTACCTGGATCTATTTCAACTGGAGAACTTGTATCTCTGTATGCTTGTCCTGTAAAGTTTGCAATAGTTGATCCTGTTACTGTTAAACTTGGAGAACCATCATTGTAATACGGTACACCAGAAATATATCTCAAGTTTCCTGCCGCATTTTGCGTAACGGTTCCTATGGTTGCTGTTGGAGATGCTGTTACATCGTCTCTGACAACGTGTACAATGTTCGTGTTACCACCTGCTGAACTTTCTATTCTTTGTGCATTAGATCCTACGCTGTAATCTGTTAATGCTTCTGTAATTTTTGCAGTGGCCACAAGATACATTCTTTGAGGATATGCACCATCAACTTCATCATAGTCTCTGTGATTTGTTGTTACAAGTGTGTCGTCTGTTGTATTGTTTCCGCCACCTTCAGATGTTGTAAAAGTTCTTGCACCTTTGGCTCCATTGTTAATTTTCGCTGTAACAGTTTGGTTAACTGTTGCACCTGTTCCGTTTGAATTGTTCGTTAAGAAATTTGTAACTGTGTTTGTGTCTATTGTTCCACTTGTATAACGCCTTGCAGTTGTTGTGCTCAACGAATCTCCTGCTGATTGTGTTGTGAACGAACTTGTATTGTCTGTGAATCCATGACATAATTTTGGTGATGTACCTTGTGCTGAATCGCTCAATGTTAAACTTTTTGCAGACAAGTTTGCCGGAGCACTTGGAGTTGATTTCATTGTAATTGTAAGTGTCTCATCATCATCCTGGAATATTGTATCTGGTGTACCAGATGCTCTAAATCTTGTTGTGTATGAACCAGCAGATACTCCTGCCCAGTTTTTAGATAAAGTTGCACCTATTGTTCCTGCTGTTGATCCATCTTCAACTATTGATAGTGTGTCTGATGAGTCATCTTTGAAATCATAAAAATAATTTTCTGCGTGTTGTGATGTATTTGTAAATGTTGTTAATGCTCTGTTGGCACTATCTAGGTCAATAACATCGTAGACTGTATATTGATTGTCTCCAGAACCTCCAGATACAATATCTGCTGTCGCGGCAATGTTTGCTCTTAGGTCGGGTTCAACAATAATTTTCATATCAGCCGCAAACGGAGATGTGCTGTGACCATTTGCTAAACTTAAAGAAGTGGTATAAGTTACAGTAGTTTTAGCATTTTGTTGTCCTGTTGATAAATTAAATGTGTTTGCAATAGTTCTACTTGTATCTCCACTTGCATTAGATCCAACATTAACATTTTGATTTCCTGCACCTTCTCCAAAGTTCCAACTGTATACGTTGCTAGTAAAAGTTGACTGAGCACCTGGATTGGTTGCTGTGTTGTTTGTAAATGTTACAGGGAATCCTGATGTACTTTCCTCGTTGATTCCTCTGATTGTTGAATCTGCAACAGAGTAAGCAACTGTATGTGTTGAGTAAACATCAAAACTTTTAGTTGTGTTGGCCGGTATGACCGATGGGTCAGCCGTAGTGTGTGTTAATAATTTTAATTTAATTGTATATCTTGTGTCACCTGTTCCTGTACCAACAGTAGATCCATCATCACCTGCACTATTATTGTATGTGTGTGATAGTCTTGCCGCACCTACACCACCAGCCGCTGAGTCACTAGCGATAGTTGATGTTGTTGTATCTCCCCAATCGACTTCGTATGTTACAGAACCCATTGATGTATTTGTTGTTTCGTTCTTTAGATATACTGTTGCACCTGTATCTGCTAAAGTTATAGGAGATCCACCTGACGAAGCCGCATATATAAAGAAATTCGGTACCGGTTGTGCAGTGTAGATAGTAACAAAATCTTCTCTAGTCTTTGTTGCGAATGAACCAGATGAGTTTGCAGTTGCTGAACTGTTGTATGCTTTGACTGTGACATCAAAAGGTGAACCACTGTTAGTTGAATAGGTATGAGACGGCGTTGAATCTGTCGTAGCAGAAGTCGTGTCGCCGTCCCCCCAGGTGATGTCGTATCTATTTGCTCCACCGCCAACTGTGGTTATGGTTAAGGTCACAACTAGACCGGCAGATCCAGTTGTTACGTCGGCAGTGAAATTAACGGATTTTACATAAGTGCTATTTCTTATGTTCTCCATTGTTTCGTTTAGATCGTCTAGGGCGTCGGTTACAGAAGATGCAGACCCTAGTGTTGTCAGTGAGCCATCACCAAAACTTGAATCAGTAGGAGTGCCAAGAGTGACACTTGTTCCAACAACTGATCCGCCAGCGGCATTTGCCTCAAAATATCTTTTTGTTACAAAGTCGTCAGCGGCAGATGGATCTGCACCTGCCATTTTGGCATATGCTGAGTCGGTTATGACTGATGTCGTTGACCCATCTGATGTTGTTGTTACTACTTTAAATTTGTCGTTTGCTTCATCCCAATATAATACAGCAGGATTCGATGATCCTCTATTGATTAGTATTCCTGAAGATGTTGCTTGGCTTGAACCGGAGTTCAATGTTAAAATATTGTCTTCTACAGTTAAATTATTAGAGTCGATAGTGGTAGTTGTACCTACTACTGATAAGTCCCCAGTGATCCTAACATCACCTGATACATCTAATTTGTATGCACCCGGAGAGGACGTACCTATCCCTACCCTCATATTTGTTACATCTAAGTACAAAAGGTTCGTTTCAAACGCAAGATCTACGCCACTCCGCGTCAGATTCGTCTGTAATAATTCACCTGGTATTCTTTGTATTGCCATAACCTATAGGTATTTATTTTTGTTATGACCATATTAACACTGCTATAAATATTCAAAATGTCGTTAGAATCAAGCATAAGAGAAATAATAGAAGAACAAGTCAAAAAGACGGTTAAACCTCTACTTGACCGACAATCTAGCGAAAATTACAGTCTACAGACAAGGGTTGATTGGACAGAAAAAAAACTTACAGAAACACTGGATCGTTTGAAAACAAGAAATAATGATTTGTTTGATAACGAGGTATCCGGCGACAAGATAGATGGCGGAACGATAACAACATTTTCGTCAACAGGTATAAAAGATGAAGCAAATAGCACAAAATTATCAATCAATGACGAAAAAATTACTGTTGAAAAAGATCTTTATGTTAAAGGACAAATAAATTGTGATACACTTTATTATCAAGGAGCAGTAGCAACAGATATAGATCTTACTAAAAGTGTTAGGATAGATGGTAACGAAGTTTTATGGAAAGATAGACTAGGAAATTCAGTAAAATTTTCAAAATTAGTAGAAGTTGGAGTTCTTAAAACTTTAAATGTTTCAGATACATTAATTGTTGAGGGAGGCAAAGCAGGAGTTAATACACTTGAACCAGGAGGAACATTTGGTGTAGCCAAAGATGGACTAGAAGTTGTTATAGATGTTGTAGGTTCAACACCTTTTGTTGGCACAAACACTTCAGATAGATTCAGCATTGGTACAAACAGAGAACCAACTTTGTTTGTTTCACACGATAATAAAATTGGAATAAAAGTTAAAAGTCCGAAACAAGATTTAGATGTTGCCGGACCAATAAGATATCAAGGACAAACACACCAATACTTAAATGATGAACCTGTTAATGGCAGTCATGAACGTGGAGACATTGTTTGGAATTCAGAGCCTGAACCTGGAAAGCCTTTAGGTTGGGTATGTGTTAAATCTGGTGCGCCTGGAACTTGGCGACATTTTGGAGAAATTTCTTAAACTATATCAAATCCGTGTAAGATAGTTAAAATCTTACCTGCGTCAGCACCTGTAACTGATACTGTAATAGTAGAACCTGCAACTGAATATGTACTGTGTTTCTGGAACACACCTTCAATGAATACTAAACAATTTCTTTCATGCTCTGGAGTTATTGACATAGCATGAGCAGATGTTGATCCGTCTAGAGTATGTGTATCTACTGTGATTGTTGCTTTACCATTGGTACCGCCACGCAGTTGTACCCAAGCACTTCCATTATAAAATTCAAGCATATTCAACGTAGTATTAAATCTTAATTCACCAGCCGAAGCACTTGCAGGTCTATTTGAAGTTGATCCAGTTACTAATTGAGATGATACCGAGCTTCCTGATGCTACTGGGTTTTTTACAAATCTACCCATGGTATTATAATCCTATTGTTGAGATAGTGGCTACTACACTTCCGGCCGAGTCTGGCGTTTCTATCCAAATTGCATCACCGGTTTCTAAAATTAATTTTTCAGTGTCGACAATGTATGTGTCAGTGGCTTTTATGGTCAAAGTATTGTAAAGTTTATTATTTTCTGTAGGAACAGTTGTTGATCCATCGCTCTTTAAAAGATAGATATTCAATGTTGCATCTGTTGATGTGATATTACATAAATGAATTGTTGTAACTGCAACTCCTGCCGTCGCTTTGAAGGCATATGATGATGCTACTAAACTTGAATTACATACTCTTTGTGTTATCGCCATTGTTTTATCCTAGTGCTATTGCTAATGCAGTTGCCTTACTCTTACTTATCAGTTCGTCTTCCGTTCCTGATTTAATTGCAGAGTTATTAAAGTACAATCCTGTACCTCCTCCTGCCGCTGTTTTGTTGTAAATTTTGGTAATTGCCGTCGCCGCTGGTGTACTTGCCGCATTTGAGAATGTCAATACATCTTCTATTACTACTGATGCTGTACCGTTGGCTGTTAATAATAAATCTTGGTTTGATCTATCAGTGCTGATAGAATCTATTCCATTTAAATCTCTGTCTAAACTCACTGTTACAGTGTCTGGCTCTGACGCTACTGTTGAAATATTTGTGCCTCCAGCAATATCAACTGCGTTACCTGATGTAACTGCAACTACTGTTGAATCATCACCTCTGAAAGATATGTTAAATCCGCCACCTGCTACTTGACTATCTACATAATTTTTTGTAGCCGCATCTGATGAGTTTGCTGGCTCGCCTACTCTCACTTTTGCTAAAGCCGTGTCTGCGATTGCATTGTTTGATCCTGCTGATGTAGCCGTAACTACTGCTTTGAAAACATCGTCACCTTCGTTCCAATAGAAAGCCGCGTTGTTTGCCGCACCTCTTTCTACCATGATACCAGCATCAATATCTGCCGGTCCTGAATTATTTCTTGCTACAATTATAAAATTGTCTTCAACTTTTAATGATGTTGAATCAACACTGGTTTGCGTACCTTTAACTTCTAAATTTCCCTCAACAACCGTTCTTTGTGAATTAAGAAAAATAGCATTTGAGCCGCCTGAACCCGCTCCTGTTTTTATGGTATAATCACCTGAAGTTCTAACTGTTTTTGCCATTTACTATTATTTATAAAAGATTAGGGGGAGCAATATACTCCCCCTATAAGCTCGTATTATACGTAAATCGATTAGATTACGTCGATACTACCTTTTCCAGAAGATTGACCTTCGTCATCGCCTTCTGCTCCAAGTGTGTAAGGTATGTTACCTGTTGCACCACCTGCCGTTACATAGTGAATCGTGTTGTTGTAGAATTTCTCTACGTAAGCAACAGTTGAGTCATCTAATATAACTTGTACACAGAATTGACCGTTTGTTAATGAACCCGGTGCTACTGCTGTTAAAGTTAGTACTTGCGTAAGTCTTGTTGAACCATCTGCAGAAAGAAAGTTAACTTTGAATTGTGTACTTCCTCTTTGAGCTACGATATAGTTGCCTGTTGCAGTTGATACTGATTCAGCACCTGAACCGTCTGGTTGTGTTGTACCCGTAGCAAATGCACCAGTGACTTCTATGTCACCTGCACTTGATCCGAATCTTTCTTTTTTTACTGGTCTTCCCATTTTATTGTCCTCCTTGACGTTCTAGGTCTACGCGGTTGGTTCCGCATAAGTCCAACTTAATTGTTGGCTCTTATATAGACACTGCTATTTAGCAATTATTTTCATTAATAGATCACCAATAAATATTAATATGTTAGAGAGTTATTTTACAAAAAGTATTGACACACCATTAATTAATGATCCGTGGCCGCATCAGATAATTGAAAACCACATAGAAGAATCTCAATTTAAAATACTACAAGAAGACTGTCAACAACTACTAAACATAAAAACTGACAAATTGTTTTATGTTTTGCCAAGAGATTTTAAAAAGCATAACATAAATTGGTATGATCAAATATATGAAATTAGTCGTAAGTTGTTAGATAATGTTAAACAACTTGTCGAAGTTTATCCAAAATATAGATGGTGGGGAGACCACGTTATTCATTCTTACATTGGTGTAACTCCTCCTAAACCATATGAGTTCAAAATTCATTATGAAACAGGAGCAAAGATTTGGTCATCGGTAACATATGTTACACCAGAAACAAATGCTGGAACAAAATTATACACCGAAAATTCAAAAGATGCCTTTGTAAAAGAAGTAGAATGGAAACCAAATTCAACATTTAATTTTTGTGGCCAAGACAATCAAACTTGGCATAGTTACAACAGTACTGAACAATCAAACAGAATTACATTAAACTTTTTTATTAAACAACGATATAAAACAAAAGAATATTTTTTAGATTAATATGTATCCTCATTTACCAATACCCACTGAAATAGCATTTGAACCTGTAAACTTATGCAACGCAAAATGTTTTTGTTGTCCATATTCTTGGTTGGGTGAAGATAAAAATTACACATCAAAAAAAATGTCGCATGAACAAATAGAAATATTAATGAATGACTTTGCTGGGTTACTCAAAAAACATAATGTTGCACCATGGACTGCACACATACAACCATGGAGATATTCCGATCCTTTGGTATGTAAAGATTTAGAAATGATTTGTGAGATGGCAGATAAAAATAAAATTCAAGTAATAATAACAACAAATGGTATTTCATTCACAGAAAAAAATTGTAAAATTATAGACAAATACAAACATTTAATTAAAAAATTAAACATATCAATTATAGGTTTTAATGATAAAGAAATAAGAGAACAAATGGGTGTAAATTGGGAAGTAACAAAACAAAGACTATTAAAAGTAAAAAAAGATTATCCCGAAGTATCTAAACTTATGCGAATTGGATTGAAGCATAGAGATCATCAAACAATAGATAATGCTATGAAAAGTAAATTAAGAAATGATTTTCAAAGATATACTTTAGGTATTGTAAAGGTTAAAACCAATTGGCTAAACAATCGTTTGGGCGATGGCGATGGTAAATGGGTTGAACACAAAGAGTTTGCAATAAGTCAGAAGACTTTTGTTCAAGGGTGTGCAATGGATTTTGGAAAAATTTTTAGAAGACTAGAAGTTTTAGTCGACGGTACTGCTGTATTATGTTGTGATGATGTTGACGGGAAAACCAACTACGGTAACGTTTTTGAAATAGGAATACAAGGTGTTTGGAATAACCTACGTTCAGCACATAAGTTAATTTTTGATAAAACATATTCAAAAGCAAAAGAAAATTTAATATGTAATACCTGTGCTAGAGCAAGATTTAAATGGAGTGACAGCCATAAGCAAGGTGTAGTTGCCCAACAAACTAATGTTGCAAATCAATCTAATTTATCCGTAACGTATTCGTAAATTCTATTAGCAATTTTCTTGTTTGATTCTACTGTAGGATGTTTTTTACAAAATTGCTTTATGTGTGTATTCCAAAATTCTATTTTATCGTATGATTGTACTACTGCTTTTTTAAAATAATCACATTTATATTGATATTCTAACCAATATACCGTTGGATCAAAAATATTATCTGTAAAATCTGCTTTGGGCATTAACCACTTTGTAACACTTTGTTCCAAAACATTAATATTATATTTTTTTGCTTGGTCCATCTGTATTTCGGAACACCCTCCCATTAAACAAAAATGTTTCGCTTTTATTGTTGAGCACCTTTTATAAAATGTTTTAGAGTAATGTTCAAAATCTGCTTTACAATCTTTGGTATTGTGTGTATCTGTTTTATCTAAATATGCTTTATATACTTCTCTCAACAACCCTGTTTTATAGAATACAACAATATCGTTCGTGCAATCAAGTTTATTAAGATTATCTAATGCCTCGGTATTAGATACTCCGTGATCGGCAATAGTAACAACTTCATTGTTAATTAATTTAGATAAAAAGTCTCCAGGACCTGGATACAGCACATACTTTTTAGATGGCTTCCATTTAAATCCCTCAAGGTCTTTGTGTACATAGTTCCTTTCATAACTATGAGCTCCCCAACTGTCTCCAGCAATTATTATTCTTGTCATATACTGTATTTAAAACTAAAAAATAGGGTGATGTAAAAGTTTTTATGCTAGTTACACCACCCTAATGGCTTACAGTATTATTTTGTTATCTATATTATTTTCTATTGTAGATGTGATATAGAATCCAAACTGCTACTAAACCTATCAGACCTTGATCTGAAAAGCCTTGCAATACGCCCTGGACATTTCCTATTACAGAAACATTTGGCCAGAACGGAATACCTTGTCCGTTAAAAAGGATTTCTAAAACAATTCCTAATGCGATAAGTGAAACACCTACGTCAGCAATTCCTTTTGCCCATCCTTTTATTTTACTAAGATAATCCATGTTGGACCTCCCTTGATTGTAGGTTCATGTGTGAACCTGTCAAATATTTAGAAGTCTAATTTATGAATAAAACTACCTTATTTGGTCTTTGAATCGTATACGTATGGAAAAAAATAATTATAGCGTCAGTTAATTTCAAATAAATTATTAGATTTTGCAAATTCAAACAACATATCTGCCCACTGCTGGTGACCTTCTAAACTTGGATGAGGATCATTGGGACTGACAATTAACTTTCGGTCAAGCACATATTCGTAATGACTAATTTCAGGTTTGAAGAATCTTTTCATGTTCAAACTATTTTTTATAACATTAAAATCGTGAACATCTACATTTAAATTGTTTGGTAGAGCATTGTACATGACATATGGAATTTTATTACGTTCAAAATAATTTTGTAAGTCAAAAATATTATCTAAAAAGTTCATTGTGGCGTGATTTTCAATGTCCCAACCCTGTTTTTGTCTTATGAAAGTTACATTGTCCAATGTTTTCCAGGTTCTCCACGTAAGATCTGTTTGAGGTACACGTCCTTTCTTCCAACCATCGTTGGTAACATAATCATTTCTATGACTACTGGACCAGCCTATGATAGCAAACGTGTTTTCTTTATTATTTTGTTCGAACCATACCTTGGTAGAGAAACTTATTCTGTTATTTCCCCTGCCTCCCATGGCAAGATTTGTTAATTCACTGTTAAGTTTTTTAGAAATTATATCACTTACGAATGTGTGTACACCATCTTTGGGTCTTGGTGTTAAGAAACTGCAACCATTTGAAAATATCTTCTGCATCTACGATATTTAAGCCACAAAAAAAAGGGCGACTAATAAAAGCCGCCCTTTTGAATGAAATTCGTAATCTAAGATTACTTGAATTTTACGTTTGAAATACCAACTCTTCCAACGTAGTCAGCCGCATTACCTAGAGATGATGCAGTGTTTGTTAACTCTACATAACCATATCTAGTTAAGAAACCTACTACCGGTTCGAAAGTTGATGGATCAAGAACAACGCCTGATGACATTAAAGGTATGTATGGGCAGTAAAACGCCGGAGCGTCTGCTTCACTTGAACCTTTGTAACCAACTAATACTGATGTATCGTCAGCCGCATATGAGTCAACGTATACTCTCATAGAAGCATTTAACGTACCAACGAATTTAGTGTTAGTAGGTGCTTCAAAAGAACCTTCAGTTGATCTAGCAAATGCCGATGTTGTTGCAGATTGAAGAATTGTTAATGCTTGTGGACTACAAACTGCGTAGTTACCAGCACCTCTTCTTGTTCTTGCCGCAATTAAGTTTGCTACTCTGTTGATTAATACAGATAACGCCGCGTGTTCATCACCTACGAACGTTGCAGTACCAGATACAGCAGATTGGTCAAAAGATTCATCGTCTGAACCAGCCAATGTTCTTAAAGAACCAATTACTTCTTGGTCGATCTCAGCAGTAATCTCTTGAGCTAATGCCGCCATGATTTCTGCTTCTACATCGATACCTTGTTGTGCTTGTGCATCTTGAGCCGCTTCAAAAGTCCATCTTGCAGATAGTTTTCTTGACTTGGCTTCAACAGGTTGTTTCAAAATCTGGATTGATAATCTGTTACCCGCTGTACCTTCTTTAGCCGCAGTTGATGCCGCTTTTGGTGAAGACTCAGTGTTGTTACCAGAGTATGCTCTCGCAATTTTGAAAGGAGATAATGCTTCTTCACCAGCGATAACGTTATCGTTAGCAGATGTGTCCGCATATCTTATTCTTAGTGTGTGAATCTGTCCAACCGGACCAGTCATCGGCTGTACACCAACGATTTCGTTAGCGATAACAGTCGGCATAACCCGTCTGATTACAGGAAGAATCACTCTGTTTAGAGTTGCAACGTTACCAGCCGATGTTGCCCCAGCAGTCGCCTGCTCTGACAAATACCTTTTAGTATTTTCTAAGACTACATCCATAGTCTTTTTCTTGTTGCCTTCTAAACCTTCAGTTAGAGCTTGTTTAGTTTCGCTCCATTTAGATTCAAATATTTCTGACATTTGTATCTTTCCCCTTATTTGTTTAGTTAAATACCCGCTAATTTACGGATACTATTAATATCAGCATCTTCTCTCGTTTGTCTGTCACCAGCCGATTCTGAAATAACTTTTTTCTCAGATACTACTGGTTTGTCAGCCATTACGTGAGGCAGATACTTGTCGAATGAAGCCTGTAAGTTTGCTGTTTGAACGGATTCTAACAGTTGACTCATAACTTCACTCTTGTTTTTGCCCAATGGTTTGAGCATCTCAGCCATCTTTTCCTTACGTTCCATCAAATCCGATTGTCTTTTGGCTTCCGCCTCTTTGGATTCAATCACCGCTTGTTTTTCTTCGACAGCCTTCTCAGCACCAGCAAGTTTTAGAGCTGTTTCATCAACAACTTTCAACAATTTCGCAGTCTCAGACTTCTCATTTAAGTAAGAATTCTGGTACTCCGATGCAAATGCTTCGAATATTTTTTTACCAAAGTTGACGTTTCTTGCTTTAGTGATATCTTCTTTTAATTGAGTTAATTCTTCACCCAATTTTTTCACTACTGCATTTTCTACAACTTTAGCAGATTTTTTAATGAAAGCCTCTTTCATTTTCGCCATTTGCTTTTTAGCCTCGGCTACTAATTTGACTTTCGTTTCCACAACGCCTTTTTTGTCTTCATGGAACTCTTTAATTTCTTTTGCAAGAGCACCTACTACGAACTCTTCCAATTTTGTGAAGTTTTCGTGAACACCTTTTCTGTCGCTGTGTAGTTCTTTTAACTCTTCTGACAATTTAGAAAGTATAAAACTCTCTAATTTTGCAGAATGTTTGCCTACGTTTTCTTTGTAGGATAGTTTTTCTTGAGCAAGTGCTTTTCTGTCTTCTATGAATTTAGAGATCTCTCCAGATAACTTCTCAGTCATCATTTTGTCAATTGCTTCAACCATATTAGCCTTGTCGTGCTCGTATCTTTTAGCAAATTCTTCTCTTAATTCTGCAGACACACCTTCTCTATTTTCTTTTACTTTCAAATCCCAAGCCTCAGATATACTTTTTTGTACGTCTTCTGAAATTGCTCCTGACTCTACTAGTTTTGATATTGCGTCTATCATTATTTTAGGTCCTTTATTATGTTAGTTAGGGCATCTTTTAGATACCTTTGTGCCTTTTTGTCATTTCGAACTTCTTCCGCCAGACCTTTCGCTTTCATACCACCTTTTGTGTTTAACAAATGTTCGTATATTGGCGTTGGGTAAGCACCTGGGGCCGAAGGTTGGGCCACAACATCAACCGTTATTATTTCAAAATCTGAAACTTCACCGCTTCCGTATTCGTTCATATTACCTGAACCTCTACTGGAAACGCCTAATTTCACTCCTGATTCTAACATCGTTTTGACAAGTTGACCCATCGGTGTTGGTAAAATTTTCATTTTACCGTATCCATTTGGTCCGTCCATCCACATTTCAGTAATCATATGTGAAACACGGTCCAAATTAATCTTTAAGTCGTCTGGATGATCTACTTCTCCAAGAACAGAATAACCTGATCCGATCTGATCATTAAGAGTTTTAACTGCTTTACCTATCTCATTAACTGGATAGATCCTTTGGTTAGCATTCTTAATGCCTCCTTGAATACAAATCCCCTTCATGTACAAATCTTTACCTTCTTCACCCTCGTGTAGAATCTGTACTCTAGCCTGATCGTAGGTTAAATGTTCTCTTAGATATAGTGACATCGTTTACTACTCCTCAAATTTCCAGTTATTACTTTTTAGCGGCAACTACTGGAGATTTTTTAGCAGAAGCATCAGCACCGTCTTTGTGGTCTGCTTTAACTTCTGTAGTTTTTAAACTGTCTTTTCCACCTGTGTTAGCAAAATCGCCTTCTGTTTTTGCGGCAGTTGGTGCAGGTCTTCCTTTTTCTTCTGCTCCACCTTTTGCAATTTCTTTTGCATTAGCACCGTTTGGTGATTTTGCATTAGAAGCCACTGGAGATGATTTAGCATCTGCGTGGTCGGCTGTATCTGCAGATTTTTGGATCTTGTATTCTTTTACAGTTTCCTTAGTTTCTGCTTTTGCTTCCATAGGTTGAATTTCAGTTTCTGGAGTAATTGGTGCTTCTAAAGATTCTTCTTCTTTTTCATCACCTTTGTCCATCATCATTTTTTCGAATTCTGCTTTAAGTTCATCTAAAGCGTCTTCTAAATCAGCAACTCTTTCTTCAGTGTCGCCTTCTGCTTCACCGTCTGCATCCATGTCTTGTTCCATATCGTCAGCGGCCGCATCAGCATCACCTTCTTCATCAGCAGTGATGTCTTTGACTAATTCGTCAGTAGCATCTCCACCAATTGCTTCAACAGTTTCTTCGTCTGTTTTAGCAGGAGTTTCAGTTTCTTTAACTTCTTCATCTTTAGTTTCTTCAGTAGTTTCTTCTACTTTAGCCTCTTCAGATGCTTCAGTTTCTTTAACTTCTTCTTTAGCGTCTTCTTTAGTTTCTTCTTTAGTTTCTTCTTTAGCCTCTTCTTTTACTTCTTCCGAAGTTGCGTCAGCAGGTGCTGACTCAGAATCCGCTAAATTTTCGTAGATGTCTCTAGATTTTTCAACTACGATTTCGTGGAATAATTGTTCTGCTTTATCATTCTCTTCGTTGATTAGCAATTCTAACAATGATTCAAATTTATTAGTTTGATTTGTCATTTATTAACGAGCTCCTTTAATCGATTTATACTTAATTAAGTAGTAACTATTTAACAAAGATAGGGGTTTAGGGGTGTAATATATGACAAAAACGGCAGATTTTGTCAGTTTTATGACTACATTTTAATTTTTAAGTTATATAGCCTTAAAAATTCATCGATATGTACGTGCTTTAAGTTTTTATTCCACTCTAAATCTTTAGGTTTGAACCATTCCTTTGGCACTACTCTGCAGAATTCAGTATCAGGATAATCCTTTAAAACTCGCTTTGTTTGATTCAACCAATTACCAAAAAAAGTAGCCTCTTCTGTAGATTTTTTGTAATTTCTGGTATCTTTAAACAAATTATTAAAAATTTTTCGTTGCTTATCGTTATGTCCTTGATAGTCAAAACCCAAAATATATATTTTTCTCGGTTTATGCTCGGCGGCATACTTCAATGCTGTTGGTCCTGAAGACCAACCCAACGACGGTTGAAAGAATTGTACGTGATTCATAATTTTATCGTTCTTTTTATACATCTGATTAAAATTAGACCACACATTATTATTAATAATGTAATCACCTTCTGCAATTTCGAGTAACATTTTAGGATCAACTGCAACTAAAACATCAGGAGTATCTGTACGATACACACCATTACAGGCAAATACTTTGCCGTGCTGTTTTAAATCTTCTATTTGTATGCCTTTTCGGGATTCGCCGTTACCTAAAACAAATATAGTCTCACTCATTACAACTGTAAGTTATCGTCTGTTGCTTGAGCTCCATACATTTTTTGGACAAATACTGCTTCGTCCTGTTGACGTTCGTCGTGTTCTTCTGATGCTAATCTCATTTTGTTAATGTCTTTGAGAGTAAGACGTGTTTTTCTAGTGTCGTTTTTATCTAAAACTGATATATCTTGCTCAGGATCATATGATTTGTCCTGTTCAAACCCATCTTCACCGTATCTAAAAATTTCCATCAGTTTCATAATCGTATTTAACCTTAAACTGGTGTTCCTCCGCCGGTTCCTCCGCCGGTACCTCCGGTAGTTCCGCCACCTGCTGGTGGTGTTTGTCCTGGTGTTCCTTCGGCCGGTGGTGCGTCATCTGGTGCTTCTGGGTTTTCAAACTGGTCTAAATCAGAAGTGATACCACCTTGTGTTATTCCACCTGCTCTTAATTGTGTTGCCTTGCTTTGTTTTTTCTGAGGTACTGCATTTTCTTCTGCCCATAAGTCAGCATTTCTTGCCATTTCCTCTTCACTCAAACCTAAGAATCTTTTTAACGCAAAACGTTTACTCATATATGGCAGTTCCGCTACCTGTGTGAATGTTTGGACTCTTGCTTGATCCATTTCTGTTTGTCTGTACTGTGCAAAGTTTTGTGGTGGATTAAGTTTAACTTCAAACATTGAACTATCAATGTTGTAACCTTTAGATTTAATCCAAAATTTAAATTCTTCGTCAAACATAGGAGCAATCATATTTTGTAATCTCATACAATATTTGTTGAATCTTAGTTCTTGGATGTACGCAGTTCCTACTCTACCGTCATTGTACTGTTGTTGTCCGTCATCTGGACCAGTTGGCAAGTATGAACTTGGTATTCTTAAACCTCTAAACAGTTTGTTTGTAAAGAATTTAAGGTCATCTATCTCACCTAAGTTAGTACCACCCGGTAGTGTATCAACTTTAGATCCTCTTCCTTCTGCTGTTTGCGGAAAGAAGTAATCCTCATTAATGCTCATAGGGTTATATGTTGCATCAATATAGT
>Ga0115011_10000489_pt1 | contig 32188 bp, 28 predicted proteins | sample TroAtlMetagenome_2_FD_88705 | JGI IMG/M metagenome (GOLD analysis project Ga0115011, IMG submission 88705) | Marine eukaryotic phytoplankton communities from Atlantic Ocean - Tropical Atlantic ANT8 Metagenome | ecosystem: Environmental > Aquatic > Marine > Oceanic | place: Tropical Atlantic... | reverse complement strand
TGGTCCATCTATATTGTCAGCCCCCTGTCTGGGGCCTGTTCGGTATGCTTTATGGAGGTTGCTGAGAGCCTGCATTATGCCTTTGCAGAGCTTGGAGTTAGGGCTCCTATTGTTACGGACCCAACTAAGATTGAGGGGAGGCCAATAGTTCTCGGTGCTAACGAAATTGGTCGAAGTTTTGATACCCACCTAGAGGTTTTGAAACTGCCTGATACATCTATAATATTGAACTTAGAGCAGATTGATAGGGATTCAATCTGGATGACTGATAGCTACATAGACCTACTTAGGCGATTTGAGACATGGGATTACAGCGATAAAAATGTCTATAAGTTGGGGCTAATGGGTGTTCGTGTGGCTCGGGTTGTCCCCATAGGTCACGTAAAGGAGCTTGAACGTATCTCTGCCAACGTGAACAAGGATATAGATGTCCTGTTCTACGGCCTAATGAATGAGCGGAGAGAGGGGATAATCTCTGCCCTCCGGGAGAGAGGGCTTAAGGTCGTAGTTTCTACGAACCTGTTCGGTGAGAACAGAGATGTCCTTATATCCAGGTCAAAGTTGGTGCTGAATGTGCACTATTATCAGGCGAAGGTCTTGGAGCTGGTTAGGATCTCTTACTTGTTAACGAATGGTTGTGTGGTCGTTTCTGAGTCGTCTGGTAACCGTGATGAAGAGCATGATCTGAACGAGGCGGTAGCTTTCGCTAGGTATGACTCTCTTGTAGAGACATGTCTACGCCTCATCGGCTCCCCAAGAGAGCGGGAGCTTTACTCAAGAAAAGCTCGCGAAACTATGCGGGCAAGACCTCAGGTAGCGTTTGTACGAGATCTGTTACGGGAGGTATGAATCTCTATAAGGTTCACCTCTTTTCTGACGATTAAACAATATAGTAAAACGACAATTTTGGATTATTTGAGATGCTAGAATCAAGTACATATTTCACAAAGCCTTACATGCTTTCAGTTGATACAACTGGTGAAACTAGGCCTATAGAACATGGAAAGAGGTGGGAGAGATCTTTTGTTGATTCTGCTACGTGTCTCGCTGGTTCAAAAGGGTTGACAAGCGTCTAAGTAATAATGACAGACAACTCCCCATCGAGATTTGATGGAGAGGCGATCGAGAGGGTTCATCAATGAAAGAAAAATCAAAACATCAGGTTGATATGCCAGCTAACAGAGAGACAGTTGCTAAAAATCCACTCACGGTGTGTGTGACAGGTGGTGCTGGCTTCATCGGTTCTGCAGTAATCCGTCAGCTGATAAATGAGACGAATCACAGGGTCGTTAATTTTGACAAACTTACATATGCTGCCTGTCTCAAATCTGTTGGATCTGCGTCTAAGTCAGATCGGTATGTTTTTGTCCAGGGTGACGTTGCCGAAAGCAGAGATGTGGAATTGATGTATGAAGCACATAAGCCCGATATTATTATGCATCTGGCAGCCGAGTCGCATGTGGACCGATCAATCGATGGTCCTGGGCTGTTTCTGCACACCAACGTCCACGGAACCTATACGATGTTGCAGGGAGCATTGAAGCACTATCGAGGCCTCAGTGCAGTTGATCGAGAACGCTTTGTTTTTCTACATGTCTCTACAGACGAGATCTATGGTTCACTTGGCGAAACAGGCCTCTTTACAGAGGATTCTCAAGTCTGTCCTAGCTCTCCATATTCGGCGAGTAAAGCCTCTGCGGACCACCTGGTTCGTGCATGGACTCACACTTATGGGCTACCTACGGTCACTACAAATTGTTCCAATAATTATGGGCCATGTCAGTTTCCTGAGAAGCTAATCCCACTAATGGTTCTGAGGGGTTTGGCTGGTGAACCATTACCAGTCTATGGTTCTGGTCTCCAAGTTAGAGATTGGCTACACGTTGAGGACCACGCTAGGGCGTTATGGTTAGTAGCTACTACTGGTGCTATAGGGCGAGATTATCTGATTGGCGGGAGTTCTGAGAGGACTAACCTTCAAGTCGTTCACGGTATATGCGATGCGCTTGACGAGAGGTTTCCTCAGAGAGCCCCTCACGCGTCGCTTATTGAGCACGTGAAAGACCGTCCTGGTCATGATCATCGTTATGCTATTGACGCCTCAAGAATTGAATCTGAGTTAGGTTGGAGAGCCACCCATACATTCGAAGAGGGATTATCAGATACTATTGATTGGTATCTAAAAAATGAATCTTGGTGGCGCCCTTTGCAGGAGCGCTATGAGGGTCAAAGATTGGGCGCCGACTCAAAGGCGGCAAAGTGAAAGGGATAATTCTTGCTGGCGGTACTGGGACGCGTCTACACCCTGTGACAAGAGTTGTAAGTAAGCAGCTTCTTCCCGTCTACGACAAACCTATGATCTACTACCCGCTGACAACTTTAATGTTGGCTGGAATTCGAGAGGTGTTGATAATAACAACGCCTCGTGATCAGGCCTCATTTATGGCACTCCTCGGAGATGGTTCAGAGTGGGGTATTGAGATTAGCTATAAGGTTCAGCCAAACCCAGAGGGAATCGCCCAGGCGTTTATTCTTGGTGAGGAATTTATAGGAGACTCGCCTTGCGCCTTAGTTCTTGGAGACAACATCTTCTTTGGGCATGACCTTTCTAAATCTCTCCAGTCTGCCACTAGTCGTGCATCTGGAGCCACGGTGTTCGCCACCCAGGTTAGGGATCCAGAACGTTATGGTGTAGTTAAATTCGACGACAGCGGTGTGGCTACGAAGATTATAGAGAAGCCAAAGGAGTACCTGTCTAGCTGGGCGGTTACAGGCCTCTATTTTTACGGGTCGGACGTAGTAGAGGTCGCAAAGGCTCTGAAGCCATCAGCTAGAGGCGAGCTAGAGATCACAGACCTAAACACCGTCTACTTGGAGAGGGGAGAGCTCGCTGTGGAGCGACTTGGTCGTGGTCATGCTTGGCTGGATACAGGTACGCATGAGTCGTTACTTCAGGCGAGTGAGTTTGTGCATACGATAGAGGAGCGCCAAGGGCTAAAGATCGCCTGTATAGAAGAGGTCGCTTGGAGGATGGGCTTTATTAGTGAAGGCCAACTCCTCGAAATCGCTGAGGAGATGGGGCGCTCATCCTACCGAGACTATTTGCTCGATCTAGTTAACGCTAGGCAGTAGTCAGAAACACCTGACTCCCAGTTAGGGAGCTTTTTTACTTCACTTCGTTCCGACGCAAGGGCCGACTGTTTAGGTCGTTTTGCGGGGGTAGGGAAGTCGGATGATGAAGCGCTATCTATCTGCACGTCTTTCTTTAGGACACGAAACAGCTCAGTCGCCCAATCTTTCCTAGAGCAGGCACCGCTCCCTGACATATGTACTATGCCACATAGATCTGCATTGACTGCTGAGAAGATGGCTTTGGCTAAGTGAGGCGCGTAGGTTGGAGAGCCGACTTGGTCAGTAACTACTTTGATTTTACCCCGTTCTGCTAGACCTCTCATTATGTCTGGGAAGTTTCTACCGTAATCACCGTATAGCCACGCTGTTCGGACAATAAGGAAGTTTTCGCAGATCTCAGCCACGGCCTGCTCCCCACTCAATTTTGTTTCTCCATATACGGATAATGGATTTACTGTGTCACTCTCGACGTAAGGGGTTGGTTTTTGACCATCAAACACAAAGTCGGTTGAGATATGTAGTAATTTGGCCGAGTACTTGTTTGAGGCAAATGCTAACAAGCGAGCCCCTACTTCATTGACTAATAGTGCCCCGAAAGGGTTTGATTCTGCACCGTCCACATCGGTAAAAGCGGCGCAGTTAATCACTACATCTGGTTTGTATTTGGATATAGCCAAGTCCACAGAGTCCGAGTCTCCAATGTCCAGATCTTCTCTCGTTAGCCCTATAATTTCCCATGATTCAGGGGCGTGCTCCACAAGAGTTCTGCCCAGGAGCCCGCCAGCGCCTGATACGACGATTCTTAGGCGCTTGTTTACCTCTAAGCTCACGACAGCTTAGCCAGTGAATCGGCTAATGTGCCAAGGTGTGTCCCTGATCCAGACAGTCTTGGGGCTGTAGCGTCTTTCTCCGAAACAATCGGGGATTCACAACCCCAATCAACGCCGATTTCAGGATCGTTCCAGGCGATAGAGATGTCTCCGTTTGGATCGTATGGTTCCGAAACTTTGTATTCCACAATCGCCTCATCACTCCTAACCGCGAACCCATGAGCAAATCCTGGTGGTACAAAAAGCTGATGGTGGTTCGTGCTGCTTAGTATGGCGCCGACCCAAGCTCCAAAGGTAGGAGAGCCAATTCGGACGTCGACCGCTACATCTAGGATCTCTCCTGCCACGACGCGCACCAATTTAGCCTGTGGCTTAAGTGTCTGGACGTGGAGGCCTCTGATTGTGTCTCTGCATGATAATGACAAGTTATCTTGGATGAAATGTACTGATATCCCACCACGCGCATATTTTTCTTCGCTGTAGGTCTCTAGGAAGAAGCCACGTTTGTCTCCGAAGACTGCTGGCTCAACTAGAATTACCTCTGGTATAGCGAGGGGAGTAAATTTTAGTGACTGGCTGCTTGGCACCTGACCTGCCTTTGATTAGTCGCACGGGAAGTGTGAGTTGTTATAAAGTTTCGGTTATGTGTCCCTCTATGACGACTAACCCAATATTTCCAGCGGCTACAGTTGCCCTAATCCGAGATTCATCCAGAGGGTTAGAGGTCTACCTTATGAAGAGGAGCGCTAAGACGAGGTTTTTGCCTGGGGCTTATGTGTTTCCTGGTGGTCGTGTTGATCCTGACGATGCCAATGTGGACCTTCTGGGTGGGGAAGGTGACCGAAAAAGGATGAATTGTGAACAGGCTGCAGCATACCAAGTAGCCGCTATTAGAGAGACTGCAGAAGAGTGCGGCGTAAAATTGGACGTTACACAGATAGCTTATTGGTCTTGGTGGCTTACCCCAAAGATTGAGCCTCGGAGGTACGACACGAGGTTTTTTATGGCTAATGTTGGCGAAGAAACGGTGGCTACGCACGACAACGTTGAGCTGATAGAGTCTGCTTGGTGGTCACCCTCAGAGGCTTTGCGACGCCTGAGGGCCAGAGAGATATTCATGGCACCTCCAACATGGATTACTCTTATGGAATTGTCGACCTTTGAACGGGCCGATGATGTCTTGAAGGCAGCCTCCCTGAGGAACACTCCATGCATAGAGCCCATGTTTGTCGAAAGCGAGGCTGGTCAACGTATACTTTTACCAAGCGCCGAAGGGCACTGGTCTAATGAACGAGTAGAGGGACCGAATTGCTACGAGATCGATAAAAACTGGTGCCCGCTCTAACAATTTTAACAGACTCGGCAATATAGCTCTTTTTGTACTATAATCGCAGCTATGCTCAATGCTCTAACTATGTTGTTGATGATTAGCTCAGCTAACGCTGAACCTTTTCGCTCACCCCCAGAGGCTCCGCTTAGTACTTTTTGGCAAGAGGGTCGCTCTAGCGATGTTGTAATCGTTAAGCTTGTAGAGGGTATGACAGGAGCTCCTGTTATCAATGGTGCGAGGGTAAGGCCCCTCTTTCAACGTGATCCCACCTCACTAATACAGGAGCGTAGGGTCCTTGACCCCGATCACAGGCTCGCGGACTTAACTGGTTATTATCATATAGATACCGCCGCGGGTGATGGGCCAGTTGTTGCGGACATGCTTAATGACGAGCCTTGGGTTGAGATCGCGTATTTGGCCTTTGAGCCACAGCCGCCCCCCGAGGATATTCTGCCAGAGACACCTGACTTTACCTACCTTCAGGATTACGCCCTGTCCGCACCATATGGGTTTGGTTTTGAGGGTGTAGTTGGTTTACCTGGAGCTGACGGTAAGAATGTGATGGTCGCTGACCTAGAGTACTCCTGGGACCCTGAACATGAAGATCTGTACAACACATTAGATTCCCATATATGGGGCTCTGATTATGGTGACTACGCTTACCACGGGGACGCAGTCCTTAGTATTATGTTTTCTCCTGATAACGGCTACGGAGTAACTGGCTTGATACCAGGGGCTCTCCCAGCAGTTGTCTCTCCATTCACCGAGGAGGGTGACTATTCTGTGGCTAGCGCGATCTCAGGTGCCACTGAGCTGCTAGAGCCTGGCGACGTACTTTTGATTGAGCAACAGTTGTGGGCTTTCGATAACTATGCTCCTGTCGAGGTTGATCCAGCGACGTTCGACGCCATAGCTATTGCTGTACAGAAAGGTATCATTGTTGTTGAGCCTACTGGTAATGGCGGGCATGATCTCGATGATCCAAAATGGGGGGGGTGGTTCGATCCAGCATTCAGAGACTCTGGGGCGATCATGGTAGGTGGTGGTGTGAGCCCACATGGCGGCGGTACCGCTAGAAGCTGGTATTCGGGCGGTTCAAGTTATGGTGAGCGCGTCGATGTACAGGGTTGGTATGACTCAATTGTGTCCGCCTTCAATGGTGATTGGGGTAGGCAATATGCAGATCTGTTTTACCCGCGGACTGCAGAAGAGCCTGGGGGTGACCCGATGCAGGCATATACCTCTGCCTTTGGGGGTACGTCAGGTGCTTCTCCGTTAGTTTCGAGCGTAGCTGCAGCGGTCCAGTCAGTGAACCTAGAATTCTACGGTGAGCCGATGACTCCTGATCAGGTGAGGTCTCTCCTAATGCAGACTGGTGTACCGCAGAGTGTCGATGCTCTTGAGCACAACATTGGCCCTCAACCAGACGTCATGAGAGCCCTGTGGTATGGGGTGCTCCGCTAATCCTTTAGGACGTGAAGTAGTTTCACCCTGGTACCCCATGGCACCCTCACTTTGCACTCTACTTCGTCACCTGTAGTGTCACCTGCTACACCGCGAAGACCAATAGTTTGCCCGTCAGGCAACACTAAGGACAACTTTATCTGAGTGTCGACAGGCACAGGAGCTGGTGTCTTTAGTTTAATCGAGCCCTTCTTTAGGCTTCTTCTCCAGGTCTGTCCAAGTGAAGCTTTCGTGGTCCACTGTACCCGTGCTGTATTAGGGCCTTCCCAAGTGACTGTGTAGTTGAACTCAATCGCGTTGTCTACTGTCTTTGGTTGGGGAGTAGATACGGTAACTATCTCTGGCTCATCGAGTAAGGTGTTGTTAGCGCTTGAATTATCATCCAGTGAGGTCAACGGTGTCGGTGCTTGGATATTCGCTCTTAGCGCGGCCCTTATAGCTCCTCTTCCTACGCGCCTCTTGGTGTTTATAGTCATACCGCTCGCGCTGTCGTTAACCGTCGAACCATGACGCATATCCATCCGTTTTAGCGCGGCCGCTGTCTCAACAGCACTGGCTTGGCTTCCTCGAGGGCGGTAGGAGGAAACAGATTTTAACCATCTCGATGAGTGCGAGGCAGAGCTTCCCTCTCCCATGTCCTCAAGCCAATTATTAAGTGCTTCGAAGTCCTCTCTAGGCATCTCCAGTATCTGCCCAAGGCATGATGAGAGGTCGTCTTCTTCATCTTGAACCTCTATTATTAGAAGTACACCGCGGGCCTTCTCATTGTGGCTAGAAAGATCCATTCGCATCTCAACACGCTGGTCGACACATAATTCAGCATCGGTTGTGAAGGCGACGCGATCTCCTTGCATCCAATACGCAGTTCCGAACCCAACACCTGAATCGTGCTTTATAGCTATCGTGGCTTGAAAATCTTGGCGCATTGGTAATTTCTCTGCAAGATGCGCACCGTATCGCATGGTAACTCCAATGTTGCAACATTGTTTCCCATTTATTGGGAAGATTGTGCACTCATCTCATACGGAGTGAATCTAGCGATCTTTAGGGTTTATTGGGCGTCCTGTAGACTTTCACATAACGGCGTTGTTAGTTGGCCTGCTAGGTCGCCGTAGATGGTATTCATCTCGTCGCAGAACTCGGTGTCTGCGAGGCATTCTGGTGCAGCGCCCTCTACGATTGGGTTTGATATTGCGTTCATTACTCGATCGTTTAGTCTGTCCGCAAAAACACTACAATTAATGGCTTCGTCCCACCCGGCATTCACCCAGTTTTCCCATCGGAAAGTTCGGACCTCAACCCATTCGTTGCTAACACACTCTACATAAGCGTTTGTATTTGGAGCTTCGCCTGAAACGAAATCTCTCCAGAAGATCATCCCATCGTAATTTGAGACAAGGTCCGCATAAGAAAAGACGCCAGTTGTTGTCATACCCCACAAACCAGCTTCAGAGGCCCTGCCGAATTCTAACGCGGCGGTCTCGTCACCGTCTGGCCCAAGGCGTTTGAAGTACTCCCAACCTACGTTGAAGAAATGAGAGAACTTGTCACCAGCTATTACTACGTCGTTGACTCGGATTAAATTTCCTAGAGGGTAGAGCGTTATAGGTATTGAGTGATAGATCCACAGGTCCCTGTAGATTGACTCTGACCTTGGAAACCTCAGCCTAGGCACATCGGAGCTATAGTTTGAGTAGAACTCCAGTGGAGCGACCATATAAAAGCCAGTAACGCCAGCTCGTAATTGTTGTCCTAGCTCGTGTAGTAGGTCATTAGCTATGCAGTCACCACTGCGGTTTGCATTTTCAACCGCTGCTGTAATTCTCCACTGAGTCTCGGCGTTCAAGATGGCCGTAGCATCAGGCACAGATTCACCCCTGTAAGTGAAGGAGTCAACCTCGGTAGCCTGAGCACTTAGCGCGAGCCCGATAGTCAGTAGGGAACTAACCATGGTTGTGGCCTGAGTGGCCATCTACACCGTGTGGGTGGCCGTGATCAGTTTCAGATTTTGTAGCCTCCCTAACAAGTGTCAGCTTTGCAGAATACTCTACCTCTATCCCTGCTAAAGGGTGGTTGTTTGTCACCCAAACCCAGGCGCCTTGGGTTTTGGTGATCCATAACTGCACAGCATCTCCGTTACTTGCTTTTATCTGTACAGGCATCCCAGCCTGCCAATCACGCCCCTTAGGCAGTTCACTTCGTTTTACCCGGTCGTCCTCGCGACCAGAGAGCTCTCCGAAAGCTTCTGCTGGGGCCAGAACTCCAGAGACCTCATCACCAACGACCTTCCCCCTGAGGGCTGATTCTAATCCAGGTATTATGTTGTTGGCTCCAAATAGGAAAGGGTGGCCTTGGTTAGGCTGTGATGCTCCTAGCAGCTCACCTTCGCCATTTTTTAGTGTGAATGAGATCACGCCAACGCGGCCTTCTGTGAGGGGGCTTGCCATGCTCAGCTCCTGATTGTTGTGTTTGGCGTTACATTAACCCGATAACTTTTAACTACCAAGGTGAGTTCCATACAGAGAAGTTTCGCCATTCAGTTTCAGTCTTTCTAGAGAAGATTCCAACACTACCACTCGAGATGAATTCATCCTGAACCGAAGTGATGAGCCTTCCATCAAGCCATACCCTAATTACCTTTTCATCAGCCGATATTCGCAGGTTGTGCCAACCATCATCGTCAATGGCTGGGATAATTGGGTAGGCTGTCTCTCCCCATTCGTCATATTGATCGACCGAGCTGCTAACTGTTATTACCTCTCCTATATAGGGCGAACGAGCGACTACAGTACTAGTGTCAACGCCGTTGTCAGTGTAGTTGCGCGTAATCCTAAGGTAGCACCCCTCCCCAGCTTTGTGCTCAACATACGTGACCATATGATTTTCGTCGTCGGTGAAACGAGTCATTAAACCAAATCTATTACATGCCGTCGAACTGTCAGCATCTGGAGCACAGCTGCAGTTGTTTATCCTAAAGTCAGAAGAGAAAGAGAAATCGTCTAGATCTGGTGTTGTACCATCTGAATTGATCATTGGTAGCATGCTCACTGTTGAGCCTATTGATGACTGGATAACCCCTCCGTTATCGCTCCATGTTGCATCTCCGTATGGAGCGCCCCATGCACCAGTGAACAGCTCAATCCTTGTAGGTGTGAATGATATCTCTTGTCCAGGAGCACCTCTCTGCTCCCCATCAATGGCTGTAACAGTAAGGTTGAATTCAACATCGTGAGCTAAATTGGAGAGCGAGTAAGTGCAAGAGCTCCCGCACTCCGTGGCATCCAAAAGCGCCCTTTGTGTGTGTTGGCTGCCTGTAACCCCCCATCTAATGTCGTAGCTTGTAGCCCCACTAACAGGTTGGAACGTAATGTCGGCGCTCCTGGCTCCTGGCGTAGCGATCAGCCCACTTACTTCTGGGAGAGATCCCTCTAATCTAGGAACCTGTAACCTCACAATGCTCCAGGCTGGCACTAAAACAGCCTCATTGTGGTCCCAGTTTGTCTCGGCTGAGAGCGACAAGAAGGCGCAGACCTCTCCTTCACCTATACTGTCGTCGGCCTCATAGCAGTTTCTATTTTCAGGAGCTTCACCGTCCATCATTTGTACCTGACCATCACGGTCTAATGGTAGGCCGTCCCATATTGGGGTCACTAAGTGATCGGAGTCTGATCGATTAGTGAAGATAATATAGTCCATAAGCTCCCCAGCGAAAGCCTGAGAGTAGAGCTTGGAGCTTGATGTATATGCTTCTCCTGTATCGCCAGTGTCATGTTCAATGACTTCGTCGGGATCGTCTGGTAGGTCGTCTGACTCGGTCGTCGTTAGGTATGAGAATTGAGATGTATTGATGGCGCCGTTCACGAGCTCTAGAGCGAGGCAGCTTATACTCTTGTGAGAGCCAAAGTTTACCGCCTGGGTACCGTCGGGCGCTAAGGCGTTAGAGTCAAAGGTCCCGAAGGTGTTGTAGGTCGCAGCATGTGTTGCAGAGTACCTATGATTGTCAGATGTATCCATGCAGCCGTCTACTAAGCTATGGAATCCCAATATTGATACTCGAGGGTGAACAGATGTCCTCATAAGGAACTCAGATGCGTGCACAGCCGCGAGTGTCGAACCCCATGTCGTCTGTATATTGAATTCTGTTACTAAGATTTCTGGGTCATCTGGGTCTTCACATACCCCGTTGGTGTCAGCACAAGATAATGGCAAGTAGTAATCATCAATATATTGAGAAGCGTAGTTAGGAAGATGATCGTTTACTAGTACCTCAGCCTCAGCGAATGGCGTGTTACCTCCTCCTGGATACCAGTGGAAATCACTTCCTGTGAAAGAGCGGCCGTTGGCCTGAATATAGTCCCCTAGGCCAGGCTTATTGTCAGCGCTAGTCCATACAGCTGATGGGTCAAGTGCGTGGTCTTTACCATCATCCCATACGCTCTGCCATGCGGTCTCATGATCCGAGAAGCTCAATGAAATTGTAGGTGTTTCTAGTCCGTTATCGCTATATGCAAGCTCGATGGCTTCTATGTAAGGCTCCATATCCTCGCCGTATTCCCAGCCAGTTTCCCATAGTGTTGGGGGCGACTTGTCGGAGCGAAAATAAAATGTTTCAATGGCCAACATGTATGCCCCTACATCTACCCCCCTGTTGATTAGCTCCCTAGCCATATCTCCAGCCGATTCTGGGTCATCTGTTACAGAGTTTATATGAATCAAGAGCTGTGCCCCAACCACCTCTGTGAGTCGGATAAGGTCACCCATATTGTAGAAGCCTTTTCCCTCGGTGACCTCCATGTATTGAAGGTAGCTGGCGACCTTTTCACCTAGGCATCCGAAACCATCATCAGAGGTGTCTCCTATACTTGGCCCTCGGTAACGGTAGCATTCACGTGCTCGTGTGACCTGGTTGGATGTCTCTACGTCGTTTCCGTTTTCATCTGTTTCGATGTGAAAATTTAACGCTTCGCAGATCTGATCATCACCGTGATCTAGGACTGGATCATAACAGTCGGTAGCACACTGTCCAAACATGCAGATCTCTCCAGTATTGCAGTCAGTCGTCGTGTCACATACCCGCTGGCACATGTGGTCATCTGGATTAGCAGCGGTCGGTTGTGGAGCGCAGGTTTCGCCTGCGTAGTTGTCGTAATCAGTCGCACAGGCAGACGAATCTGTCGGATCGCACACATCATCAGGCTCAAAGCGTAACGCCCAGTCTTGAGAAAGTTGACCACGAGTCCAGTCGGCGACATAACCGACTGGAGGGTATCTAATATGTCCCGTGAGAACACTTCGTGCTTGATCAATGATTCGATTGTCCCATGGGGCGAAACCATGGTTGTTGACGCTGAGGTTGAACCCGACAACCCTTTGGTGGATCGGAGCCAAGACATCGCTTTCAATGTACACACATGACAGTGACGCTCCAGTTGTTTCATCAACACCAGTGCAGAGTGGGGGCCCTACGTAAGTGTCTGTTGTCGAGGTCTCAGTTGTACCAGTCTCTGTTGTGTCCAGCGACGTTGTATCGGTTGTCGAGGTGTCGCTTGTATCATCAGATTTAGAGCATGAGGCTATGCCTAAGAATATTGAGGCTACAAGTAAGCTTTTGTATAGGGTCATTGTTGGCTCCTAAATCTGTCAGTAAGCTGCGCTGGACCTTGCGACCTTTTACAATCTTAGCGCTACAATTCAGACTCTATCACAGAAATTATCTGTGCGGGTTCGTAGTGGTTGTTGATGTAGGCCACCTTCCCGTCCGAACCTACTATCCAGTCTTGTGGATATGCCGCAGTTGGTAGCCCCATTGACATGGAGTATTGAGCGAAGACCGAGCCATCTGGATCTTCAAGGATTGGGAATGTGATCCCCAAATTTTCCCTAAAGTTCATAAGGACATTTGTGGGTTCATTTGAGGCTATTCCCCATACCTGAAGACCAGCTTCTTGATATTCTCTCCATATGGTCATCTCGATGTCCGAGACCTCGGACGGGCAGACTGGTCACCAGGTAGCGAAGTAAATTAATACTACAGGGAAACCTAGATGTTCTGAGAGTCTGTAGGTCGTACCATCTAGGTCTGTGAGCGCGAAATCTGGGGCGTCCTCCCCATAGCCTACACTCGACTGGATATCCGATTGTTCGGCCACAGTGAATATTAGGGTTGGGTTATCTGGGTCGTTGGATGCTAGACATATTGACGTCTCCAAAGGAAGCCCGTCGTCCTCAAACAAGACGATTAGTTCAGATGTTCCACCACTTGGTACGCTATCAGTAGAGCTGAGGACAGTAACCCTTGGGTCATCCGATTTGGCTCCTAGTAGGTCTAGAGTGCCGCCTCCTCTGTTTCCAATACTGATTAGAGCCTCGTTGCTGCTCCCAATCAATATAGAATCGATCGAGGGGTCGATAGAGGGAGCTTTTAGCAGCGCGTTCACTTCGTATATGGCGAGATGGCCCCAGTCAGCCACCCAGCCCGTTGACCCTTCGGCCTCTACATGCATGCCAAACCCAGGGGTCTCCTCCGCGCTGATTGGCACTGGTGAAGTGGCGCTGGATATGTCGAGTACCGCTACATCTTCGTGGCCTACAGCCCAGAGGGTTTCTTCGGCTACTGCCACGGATACAATGGAGGTTGAGTAGGTATGGACATTTTCTGAAACAGGGAGCCCCGCATCATCTATTGAAAAGACTTCTACCCCAGTTGACCCAGTAGCAACGTAAAGTACATGCTCGCCATTGGAGCTAATATGGTGGACAATATCTAGTGCTCCACCGATTGTCTGGGTCGAGTCGACAACCTCGGGTTTGGATGGGTCTGATAGATCCACGGATACAACCCCAAGTGTGTTGTCTGATATCCAACCTCTGTCTCCATCTATGACCAACTCCCACGGGGAGCTTAGCCCTTCGACAGTTGACAGTGGTGTTACCGTGCCGTCTTTGAACTCCAAGGTAAGCAGTATGCCTCTCTGGCTTGTGACATACAGATAAGGGGGTGCCCAAGCCATACCTGACGCTCCAGCCAAGGGCCAAGAGTGTTCCACAGAATAACTTGAGGGATCGCCTGATACATCTATGATCTCTACGCCCCTGTCTCGGTGAGCTACTGCTACAAGACCGTCGTCCAATAGCTCAACTTGGTGATATCTGCTGTGGCCATCTGGGGGATAGGTACCCAAGATAGAGGACTCTAGTAGGTCCCATACTATTAGACCTCCTTGCCCAACCGCGTACATTCGATCTTCGTTGGGTGCGTGGGCTAGATCAAGCATTTCGTAAAATGGATCTCCGTGTTCTGGCTCTCCTTCTTCTGGGCGGTCCAGCATATGTAGTGGATCTTCGGTGATGGTGCCTAGATCTGAACAGTCAACTGGTAGAGTAACCCAGTCACCTGTTCCTCCACCTGTTTCACCTGTGCTACCTGTCTCCTCACCGCCTGGAATACACTGGTTGTTTATATTCTTAATGAAACCATCACGACATGGGTTGCTACCACACGCTAGCAAGCCAGCCACAGCTAACGTCGCCATTGTCGCCAGACCTATTTCTGCTGTTCTGGACACAATGGCTCCGATTAAATGCTTACAAGGACAGCCCTCACTGGCGACGCATCAGCGCCTTCTATTCTTAGGGGTAGGGCGATCAGATTGTACACGCCATCAGGCACCCCCGTCAACACAACACCCTCCAATATAGCCATGTCATAACTAGCGATAGTCTTATGGCTCAAGAGCTCCTTGTCGTCGTAAAGATCAACAGATGGCGTGTCTATTCCGACTAATCTAACACCACATGCCGCTAGTTTATGTATCAGCGCTGGAGAGAGCGCACAGAAATCAGTATTGAATTTGTCGGGGTCGGGGGCGCTTTCTGTCCTGAATATGACCCTAGTTTCTGTGATTTCCACAGGACAGGACTCTATCCGGCAACCCCTTGGTGTTTCGACGGATATGACCTGACAGTTTCCCATATATAGAGAAAGTGGTCTTGATCCGATGTCATCGCCTCCCTCTATGTAGTGGCTTGGAGAATCTACATGCGCTCCAATGTGGACTGTAGTCGTTACGCTCGAGAGCGTTAGGTTGTCTCCGTTGTCTATGTCGAGTGCGACGTTGCGTATAAACGACTGGTCACCAGGCCAAACCGCAGTGCTTGGGCGGAGTGTTGGGCTGATGTCGTAGATCAATTTGGCACCTTGGCGATCACCTTAAATTCAACCGCTATTGGAGTTGGGAGTGCAGTAATGGCTACAGTTGTACGGGTTGCTTGTATGTCAGTGAAATACTCTGCGTATACTTTGTTGTAGCCCTTGAAATCACGATCCATGTCTACTAGAAAGGCCTGTACATCTACGACGTCCTTTAGTGAGGCACCAGTAGCCTGGAGTATAACAGAGACATTCTTAATAACAGCCTTTGTCTGGGCCTCTATGTCGTAGTCTTGTTTTATGCCGTTTCCATCTACTATTGGACCTCCAGGGATAGCGTTAGTGACTGGCTGACGTGGCCCTACTCCAGAAAGGAAGATCAGATCACCGACGACCCTCGCGTGTGGGTAGGCACCTACTGGGGCTGGCGCCGCTTCAGTTGATATTGATTTTGTTCTATTCATTTCTTCCCCGATAGTACACCACGATCACCTTTGTATCGTTCGACATCATCTTCGTCGTACTCTAGATCCGCTGATTTTCCTGGATTTGGGATCAGCCCGACAAGAGCAGCCCCAGTTCCCCAGACAGGCTTGTAGTCAAACACGGTGCCTTCATACTCGTTGTTTTGGCCCATCACTGCTGCTAGCCACCATATAGCCTTCATGCGATTATCGCCGTTTGCCTCTCTAGAGAAGGTTCTAGCCAATTGTGACACATCTTCGAGTCTACCTTCCGCTAGAATATCTAGAAGTTTACGGTTCCAATCATCGTCTTTAGGGGAGTGGATTGCGTCATCTTTAGGATCAATCCACTGTGTCCACATGCGGCTAGACAGGGATGTGATCGCGACGGCGACAACTCTCTTTCCACTTGCTTTCACAGCATCTAGTGCCGACTTACCTAAGACAATTGTCTCCCCTCTGTCAGCGTAGACATTGCATGAACAGACGCTGGCTGGGTAGCGATTATCTGGATTGATCAGCTGTAGGTTTACTACAGTCCCAGTGTCTATTGGGAAACCGTGATAGTTCACGCATCTAGCGGTCAGACCTCGCGCCTTGCTTGCGTCGCGCCAATTCTCAGCGAAATCTTTATCCATTTTAAGGTCGTAACGCATGGTTCCGAGCGCGTGAAAATCTTGATCGACGATATCCCATTTTGGGTTGGGATCTGAGAGCATCTGGTGGCCGATAATGCTAGCCCACTTAGCGCTGTATATTATGATCAGGTCTGGATCTAGCCTGACTATTTCAGCTTGAACGGACTTGTAAGAGTCTCTTAAGCTTTGCCACCCTTCATTATCTTTTGGTGTCAAGAGCGGCTGTGGCATTGGTTGAAGTATGAATCCACCAACTACCTCTCCCTCTACATTATTTAGACTCATCTCTCAGCTCCTGGGGTCCATTCAACGATTGCATTTCCCGTACCGATAATACTTCCGTACCCGTGCACAACTCCAGGATAGTTAGGCACTCCTAGAGTCGCGAGTAGCCATGTCATGCCCCCATCTTTACACTCTGATGTCGCCTGTTCAATAAAGTCAGGCATCTCGGCTAACAACTGTTCTCCTTTGCCTTTTGTGATCAGGCTGAGCCACCTCTTGTCCCAAGCCTCCTGATTAGCGTTGTAAATGCTCTCAAAGCTTGGATCTTCTGGATCCTCGGGTTCGTCCGTAAAGTGTCGGTGAGACAGGCTGGTTGAAGCTAGAACAAGAGCCTTCTTACCGCTCTTTTGTATGGCAGCTAGCGTAGCCTTACCAAGCGCTAACATCTCCCTGTCACCAACATCGTTGTTGTAATAAAAGTATGGTCGACCAGAGGAAATGACAACGAGTGGTGTGTCCCACTGCGGCCTTGCAAGATGGCAGGTTGTTAGGGTGCCGTAGTCGACCCTGAAATCGGGGTTCCTCATAATAGAGGTTACTAGGCCGCGGGCCTCAGCTTCCTCGGCTATCGACTCTGAGAGCTCGACATCGATCTTAAGATCGTAGGTGTACCTAAACAGGTTTGGAAAGATCGGATCGACTGATAGGCCTTGAAAGGACTCTACGCCCAATAGATGATGACCTACAACTGTTTTCCAGTGCGGGGTGTGGATTACGATCACATCAAATTCCTTATTTGATATGCTCTCTCTTAGTGAATCATACCCGTCTAGCAGCGACTTCCAGGCTCCTGAACCAGTTGCTTCGGGTTCATTTTGCTTGGGGTTCATGGCATATATAAGGTGGGGTGGGTGGGGTGCTAGGCAGCCTGATACCACAGTTCCTTTTGTTTTCTGCATAAACTAATCTCCATCAACGCTATCAGAAATAGCGATACATATATTCCTAGGCTCCGAAAAGAAAGAAAGCGACCAAGCGCCACCCTCTCGGCCCACACCGCTCTGTTTTAGGCCGCCAAATGGGACCCTTAAATCGCGTTTTAGCCAGGTGTTGACCCAGACCATTCCGCTCTCTACATTTGCCGCTACTCGGTGTGCCTTCTCCAGGTCTTTAGTCCAGATAGAAGCCGCAAGCCCAAACTGAACATCATTCGCCAATTCCGTTGCCTCTGCCTCATTCTGAAAGCTATTTATGGTAACCACTGGCCCAAATATCTCTTCTTGTACGGTTCTACATGAGTGCTTTAAACCCGTGATTACGGTTGGCTCGTAATAAGCACCATCTTGTGGTCCAAAATTCTTACCACCACATAGTACCTCTCCTCCATCCACTATTGCAGCTTCAACGTAGCTGTGCACTTTGGCTCTATGGCTTGTAGATATGAGTGACCCAAGTGTATCTTTTAGCCTGATGGCCTCTTTAACCAGAAGATTTGTGAACCTTTCGGAGACGCTATCTTCTACCAGTATTCTCGAACCGCATAGGCATATCTGTCCCTGATTTAGAAAGGCTGCTCTGGCAGCACCAATAGCTGCTTTTTCCAGATTGGAGTCAGCGAATACTATTGTAGGGTTCTTGCCGCCCAGTTCTAGAGATAGTTTTTTGAACTGTGGTGCAGCCGCTGCCGCCACTAGCCGACCTGTCTCGGTGCCTCCAGTAAATGAGACGGCGTTTACCTTTGGGTGAGAGACCAATGCTGAGCCTGTGGGGTTTCCTGGGCCGTGGACTAAATTAAACAGTCCATCGGGTAGGCCAGCTGTTTTACAGACCTCTCCTAACAGAGTTGCTGTAGTTGGCGTGATCTCGCTGGGTTTTACCACAACTGCATTCCCCATCCCTAGGGCTGGTGCCACTTTCCAGGTGAGGAGGTATAAGGGTAGGTTCCATGGTGTGATTAAGGCCGCCACTCCGACAGGACGCCTAAGGGTGTAATTTATGGCGCCTTCCATTGGGTGGAATGAGCTTGTTTGATGTTGGATTTCGCCAGCGAAGAATCTAAAGTTCGATATTGAACGTGGAATATCTACAGAACGAGCAAGGGCTTCGGGTTTACCTGTGTCTATTGACTCGGCAGCAACGAATTCCTCAAATCGATCTTGAATCCCGTCAGCGATCTTGTTCAGAACAGCTGCCCTTATTTGAGGCGTTTGCTTTGCCCATTTAACCCAAGCCTTTTCTGCTGCCTCAACAGCTCTATCTACATCCGATGCTGGTGTGATCGGAACTCTGTTGATCTCCTTGCCGTTGCGGGGATTGATGTTCTCCATAGACTCAGAAGTGTTACAAGCCTCGCCATTAATCCAGTTTGATAAGATCATACAAAGTCCTCCCAATTATAATGATAACGATCATTATCTGGGTCCCAGTCATCCCACGTCGGCACATTTTCAAGCTCGGCTTGGAGTGTAGGTGGCACTACGTTTTGTACAATGAAGGCCTTCTGCCTGTGGAGCGGGTAGGGGTTTCGCAATTTGAACCCCAGCACTCCTAGGATAGAGCGAGCTAGATACCAGGTTGCTTGGGAGTTCCAGCCATGCGCTATTTTTATTACGACACCTAAGCCTTCTGGGTAGTCAGGGTGGACTATCGAAAGTCCAAGAAGCCCATCAGCTCCCTCTTTGGCTATGACTTGGTTGTTGCAGGATTTGAGTATTGTGCTGTCTAGACGGTTAAATCCACCAACGAGGTCTGGGTGTCTGCACATAGCCTCCCAGATCCAGTCTTCATCTTTGGTGACGGCTAACCCAGAATATAGGGCTGCTAGTTCACCAACAGTGTTGGACATTGTCGGTAGACCGCAGCCATCCCTAGCGAGGCGTAATGGTCGCCAATCATCGCCTAAGAATCGCTTTACTTGCCCTAGGTATTCACCGAAGAAAGGGTGGTGTGGGAGCATGTACCCAGCTTTTGGCCATCCTTTTGCCTTGCAGCCAGCTAAGATTGCGGCGTGTTCTCCAGAGCATGTATGAAACCAGCGCCTAGGGCGCCTAACCTGGCGCCCGAACTGTATTAGCGGCAGATCGAGGGGAGTCTGCATAAAGCCGTGATCACTCTCATCAAGCATTGATTGAGCTGCTGCTACATGAGATGCGTCGCCGTTGTGGCTAGCTACAGATATTGCTCTTTGTTCCCAACTGGTTGACGCTTCCAGTGCATCTGTGAAGACCTTTATCATCAATGGCTTCATCATACTTCGGCCGTAGCAGAGTACATTGCCACCAAATGAGTGGATTATCTTGGTACCATGGGCCCAAGCTACTGCACCGTGGACGGTTGTCTCGCTAATCCCATTTCTTCGGTAGTCTATTAGTGGTTCCCATTCTACATCGCGCCCTGTTGGGATTCCTTCTTCTTTCTCTCCAAGTGGACTCGATGGGTATATGTCTCTCCCAGGCCAGTTTTGTTTTTTCATTCTATGCCCCCTCAACTATGGGAACGACTTTTTCCATAAAGTCAGTCATGCTGTCAATTACCATCTGAGAGTTATGGTTGAAGAAGTCGAACCAGAGCATCAGCCGATCATTTGGATGAAAACGCTCCTTTATCTGGGAAGCTACTTCTTTAGGATTTCCTATGAGAGCGTTTTTTGCCGCGTTATCAATCTTGCGCTTGTCGATCGTACCTTCTAGGGCCGACCAGTAGGCTCCAAGACAGCGTCTGGCCTCTGTTGCGGCCGCCTCCGACTGCTGCTCGCTAGTAAGCGCTGGGTCGGCATTTAAAAAGACAAAGGTTGTACGTGGCATATAATCTCTCTTCCACTCGCCACCATCCTTATGGTAGTGCTCCTTTAGCCTATTATGTGTCTGCTCAATTACGTCTGCCTGTGTAATCGAAAGGTTGAATATTCTTACTGGAAGGTACTTGTTTAGCTCCTCCTGAACATTCTTGTCGTGAGTGCCTGCGATTAGTTGTAGGAGCTCTCGCCGGTAATCGCTAGGGGTGATTTTTAGCTCTTCAAATATGTATCGTGGCGAGATTGGTATCTCATCAGGTGTGCCACCAGCGGCCGCCTGCACTCGAGCCCAGTCCTCGTCACTCCTGAAGTTAGCGCGAGTTAGAGTCCTCTGCTTGACGTCATCGGACGAGAGCGTCTCGCCTCGGAGTAGTCTACAGAATATTTCACCTGCTTCGGAGAAGATTTGACCCTTAAGGGCAGGCCAAGCCGCCTCTTCTACAGGATCTCTTGGCACTATGCCATAGGGGCGATTTTGGTACTCGAACCTACCCCCAGAAAATCCTACGTGAATCCTGCGTGACTCCTTCTCGTCTAGCCCATGAAGGGTCAAAAAGGTGGAGATTCTTTCAGCGGCGGCGATAGGTCCACCATTTGTGAGAATGTTCATTATGGCACTACCCACCTCGATCCTTTTCGTCTTAGCGAAAATCACATGGGCTATTTGAGCGAGGTCGTTCATTAGCCCAACCTCACCGTGCCAGTGCGGGATGACTGGCTTCTTGTTTCCTTTTTGGACTTCGCTTGAGAGGTGGGCTTCAGCGACCCAGGCAGTCTCGTAGCCGAGCTTGTCAGCAGCGACAACCTGATCCAGGAAGTTCTTGAACATGGTTGCTTCGGACGGGAGACACCCATCCATTGGTGTCTGACTTATGGAGAAAAAGGTGTCGTATCTCATGAGATTCTGCTCGTTTATTGTGCGTTTGTTTTCCTAGATGCTGCGAAGACGGCCACCATCGACAGGGAGGGATACTCCCCGGATGTATGCCGCTGCTGGCGAGGCCAGAAAGGCTATAGCGGCGGCGGGCTCGCTGGCCTCTGCCAAGCGGCCCTCTGGTACCTGAGCTATCCAACCTTTTAGGACATCGTCAGTAGATGAGCCTGTTCTTTGAGCTACGGCTTCTCTAAGCCCACCTAGTCGCTCTGTGTCGGTGAATCCAGGAAGTACATTGTTGATAGTTATCCCAGCAGGTAGCTCTCTGGATAGGCTCTTTGACCAACTAGCCATCGCCCCCCTGATTGTGTTTGAGAGGCCTAGGTTTGGGATCGGCTCCCTAACTGATGTAGAGATAATATTTATGATTCGGCCGTAACCCTGTTCAATCATGCCAGGGACGAGGAACTGAGCCAAGGTGTGGCTAGCTAATACGTGTCTACCGAATGCGACTAGAAAGTCCTCTGGTGAAGCCTCTAATAGAGGCCCCCCTGGAGGGCCACCAGCGTTATTAATCAAGATCTCTACGTTCCCTCTGTTCTCGATCAACATGTTTACCTTAACGCCCAACTCAAACCGATCGTCGAGATCCGCCTCAATAGCGGCGACTGATGGTGACCCAGCAGCTGTGAGTATTGGTAATAGAGACTCTAGCCGCTCTTTTCTTCGAGCTAGTATAGTGACAGATGCGCCCTGCTCTGCGAGGGCTATCGCTGTCTCGCGACCTATCCCTGAGCTAGCACCACAGACTAGTGCGTGGCGATTTGACAGTGGTAAAGAATCGCTCATTTCGTCCCCTTTGGAGCTCTCAGCCCCGTTCTAACGTCCCATAGTTCAGGGAAGAAACAGAGGGACAACGCTTTCTGAAGGAAGTTGACTCCAGAACTACCGCCAGTTCCCATTCTTCGCCCGATAATTCTCTTAACTGTGGATAAGTGTTTGAATCTCCACATCTGGAACCGCTCTTCTACGTCGATCAGCTTTTCTGCCATCTCATATTCGGTCCAATTGTTGTGTGGGTCTTCGTAGATGTTTTTGAAGACCTTAAGGACCTGGTCGTTGGCGGTGTATGGCTCAGAGAAATCTCGCTCTAGGAGTTCAGCGGGGATATCGTGGCCAGCGCGAGCGAGAAGTGAGAGGAATTCGTCATATATTGATGGTGCCTCTAAGACCCCTTCTAGCCAATCGTGTATCTCTGGTGTGTGCACATGAGGCTTTAACATCGCTCGGTTCTTATTTCCGAGCATAAACTCTATCGCTCGGTACTGAAATGACTGAAAACCACTGGCTTTGCCAAGAGAGTCTCGAAACTGAAGATATTCTGGCGGTGTAAGTGTCGCGAGAACGTTCCATTGCTGCGCTAATTCTGCTTGAATGTGTCCGATTCTGGCTAAGACCTTAAATGCTGGTCGAAGTTCGTCCTTTTTTATCCAGTCTATGCAGGCTTGCAGTTCGTGGACGACTAGCTTCATCCAGAGCTCAGAAGTTTGATGTTGTATAATGAACAGCATCTCATCGTGGTGGTCTGACACTAATGTTTGCGCTGAGAGGATCTTGTTTAGTTCTAGGTAGCCGCCGTAGTTCATCTGGCCTGATAGTTCTGTGTAGATCGACTTCTCAAGGTCGCGTTTCTTCATATAGAAATAGCTCCGGGTTTCATAGGGTTAGTGGTGACCTGCCTGATCACTAACTGACTGATATCGTGGGAACTCTATTTTTGCCGTGACAAATCAGTCGCAATCACCAGAAATTGAGACGTCTAACCATGCTGCGCGCTCTAATGTCCATTCCCGGAGGTACGCGACCTCTTGATTCCATGTCTCCCATACAACTGGGTTTGGCCACACATACTCACCAATAGCTCCCCATCGTTGCTCATCTCTTTGTTGTGCCCCGACTAATTGAGCTCGCCAGGTTCCTATCAATAGGCTGATATTTGAATCGGACAAAATGTCCTCCCTTACTTCTTCCCAGCGACACCTAAGACGCTCCTTAAAGGAGTTACCGTCCATTAGTCGGATCCACCAGAATGGGATCTGGGTGAGGTCTATGCAGAGATCCTGTCCGTTGTAGAGCCAGCCATTAGTCCGCTCTGCTTCACAATAATTGGCGTTACCGAATGCCAAGTTGTAGTCCCATAGTGGTCCCATCACCATAAGCCCACCCATAGAGTCTGGGAGCTTCTGGGTGTAGGCGCTTTTTCTGTATCCATCTATGTTCCGAGTTAGCTCGGTGATGATGGCGTAGTCTATAAATGAGTCGACATCTAGGTAGCTAGGGTACCCTAAGTCTGGGTCTTCGAATTCCGAACTCACCATCATTGATTCGAAGTCGTTTAGGAGTTCATCGAGATAACGCCTGTGGTGTTGTGTTACCTCATCGGCTGGGGGCTCGTGAAAGTCGTAGATGGTACCATAGTCCGAGACCCAGCCTGTACCTTCACCAGAGGCCTCCCGCTTGAATATATACCCTCCAGTTATGTCACCTTCGGTTGGAGAGTCTGCTACAGCAGGAATGTCAACCCTGTCGCTGTCCCTTTTGATCTTCTCCGTTAGCAGATAGACTCCCCAATAATCACCGTTTAGGTACAGCTCAGTAAATCTAGTCCTTGGTTGATATCGCCCCAATTGTCGTCCTAGTTCATAGGCGAGGGCGTTCCTCATTAGTGACTTGTCACTGTATGGACCGTGAAGTACCCAGTCACTCTCGGAGGGCATGTCCAGTAGCGGTACATTGTCATCTTCACCCGCCTCGTCGCGTGTCTCTAACCCAAAGTTCATCTTGGGGAAGCCAGTCGAGGAGCTGCCCCTTATCTCGATCCCGATAGGGCCTTGCCAGGCGACTCTGGCCTCATCCAGATCTGTGTGGTCACCCCTATGGTGGGTAATGACTATCATCTCTCCCTCGACTTTGTTTTCCTGCTGTATGGTCCCTTGGGTGTCGATCATCAGGACTGGTATGACGTCTGGTGCTGGAGCGTCTGGTACGCTCTCAACTCCTGTCTCGAAGTGCCAAGCAGAGTCTGTTGTAGATGTGTCTATTGGGGCAGGGATCTCTATAGATGCTTGCGAACAGGCTGTTGTGAGAAAGAGTAATAGAGTCATCAGCTTGGTACACATTACTATGCTGCTCTCCACCTAGTGTTGCCATCAATCGAGTTGGTAGCACACCGAGATTAACACTTTCCTAGTGGCTGGTGTGCCGAGTTAGAAATCTACCACAAGGGCTGCACTAAGTAAACGATAATAGGCTTCTAATGTGTCGAAACTTATGGAGTCCAATTTGTATCTAAAGCTATTTATTATAGCAGTAATTTATACTAAATATACGAACCTTATAGCCGATTAGTTTATTGTATCTGCTCTAGATGGGCGTGCGAGTAATTGCGAATAGATAGGGGAATGGCAAGACATGAAGTTTGCGATGTTAGACCAGTATTCGAGGATGATGAGAGATCGGGTTCGTATGGAGGCCTATGATCGAGCGATAAAGATGACCTGCAGAGATAAGGTGGTCTGTGAGATCGGCGTTGGCCTTGGCCCATTGGCTCTTATGGCTCTCAGAGCTGGTGCTAAGCGAGTATACGGAATTGAGTGCCGACCAGATGTTCTAGCCATGGCCACAAAGATTATAAGAGAGAACGGGTATGGCCCTGATAGGTTTATCCCCTTCGAGGGGTTGTCAGAGGAGGTGATCCTACCCGAGAGGGCCGATGTTATCCTATCGGAGACTCTAGACTCTATGGGTGTCGGGGAGAACACCGTTGCTTTTATGAGGGACGCCAAACGTAGATTTCTAGCCCCTGGGGGGATCTTCCTTCCTTCACGCTTAGACTGTTACTTCGCCTTATGTGGCCCTAGCGGATTCGATAGCGAGGTTAGTTTTTGGCGGAGTGATTTACAGCGCGATTACGGAATGAACTATGACGCCATAGCTAGGATGTCAGAGTCCAATATGAGAATGATAGAGATTGAGCAGGGTGTAGAGCTCCACAAGTGGCACAAGTGGACCACTGTAGACTTCTCAGCCATGCACGGCGGGAGCCGGGGGGCTGGCCTTATCCGCTTGGAGAGGAGTGGAGTTGCGACTGGGCTGGGGCTGGCTTTTGTAGCTGAATTAGCAAAAGGGGTCACCATTGAAACACTACCTAGAGCCCCACTTACCCACTGGAAGCAGGCCTTTTATCCGTTTACTAAGCCCCTGAACGTTTTAGAGGGAGATCTAGCCTATGTAGAGCTAAGAGTTCGCCCAACGCGAGGTATTTCAATTGGGCTTGATGTTATATTAGACCACACGGATCGCGCTGGAGAGGCCAAGTTCCTACAGAAAATTAGGGGCATGTTAGCTAGCTAACATAGTTCCAAGGATGCACATTAGGCGTAGTGTTCTGTAGACCTTAGCGCCTTTTTAGTTACCTTGCTTTCTTGGCCATCGCCCCCACATCGCCCTCCATGGTATTCATGTAAATACCAACAGCTATAGGCTACAGCATGCTCCCCCGCAGAAGCCAGCTCATATCCACCCTGTGTATCTTTCTACTACAGAGCGCATGTATAACCAAAGAACAGAGCCCGCTTAAAACGGACTACGACGGTGACGGTTACAGCACCTGTGATGGCGACTGTGATGTGTACTACAATGGCTGTCCCAATTAAAACATGTGGATCTCGCCATTACTATCTTGAACTGATCATTCATCTAGTTTGGCAACTCGCACTTACACTCTCTAAACACATTTTCTGCGGTAATTAACCCTTGTTCATTGATTTGTTATATGGTCTAATCGGTCTTTGTAGGCACTAATCCGAACCACTTATCAATATTCTGGAGAATTATAGAATGGATCCAAACGATATCAAGAAACTATGGGCAGAGAACAAACCAGAGTGGAATGAGGTCAAGAGCACAGACTGGAAGGCCTATTTTGGCGGATGGATGCCAAAATGGAAGCCATGGCTTTTCTGCTTCATGTTACTCTTCGGGGTTTTAGGCGTCAAAGACAGTATCCTTGGGTACGAAAAAACTAGTGACTGGGCAAAACAGACTGGTAGTCTTGAGACTTGTGCTTCAGCAAGAAGAGTTCAGGGAAACTACGATCATGGTGAGCAAGCTGCAAGTATGTTCTGCGACGATGCTACGCTGGTCAACAGGTTATTTAAAGGTGTCTTCAGTATCGCCATTTTGGGTGGTTGCTTAATGATGTATAACGGCCGCAAGCGAGAGTTACTCGGCAATCTGACGAATGATAGCCAGGTTAACCCAGCACCTACCCCAGAAAACGATCCTTCACCGACTACAGATTCTCCCGAAGAATAAAGCGGAGAACCTTAGGCCGATTTATAGAGGGGATGATTGTGGGGGTATGATTGTGATGACTCGGACCCTTTCCTCACCCCAGCCGACTCTGACGCCGAAGGCTATAGCGCCTGCGGTGGAGGCTGAGACAAAAAGCGATGGCGATAGCTATACAGGCGAGATCTACCTTGTCTTGAGCCGGCTATAGTTTGTCATAAAGGCCGCTAGTTTTGAATAGAGGTGATTATGGCTGATGTGCTTGCCTCGCCCAACACCGACGATGTCGGTAAAAGCTAGCAACCCTCAACCCAAACCAGAGCGCCCAAACCCCAAATACCCCTCTAGGACAAATTCTGCCCACCCTATGGGCTACAACACTGTTACGTGAGATCCCATGAATGGTTTTCGTCTCTCGTAGCAAAGCTAACTTTTGGGTATTCACAGACATGATCAAGCTACTCCACACCTCAGACTGGCACATTGGCGCCAAACTAAACGGCATATCTCGCGCTGACGACCACACCGCCTTTTTTGAATGGCTGGTTGAGACCGTCACGTCAGAGAAGATCACGGCTCTCCTTGTCGCAGGAGACATCTTCGACACCGCCCAGCCCTCCGCCGAGTCCGAGGCCCTCTATTACGAGTGCCTGGTGGCGTTAGGCAAGAGCTCGTTGCGTGAGATCGTCATCTTAGGTGGAAACCACGACTCGGCGGCTCGCCTTGAGGCCCCAAAGGCCGTCTTGAAGGCGCTAAATGTCCACGTTGTCGCCAGATACTTAAAAGACCACGACGAGAACCTCCTTGTGCCGCTTCACGAGGCTGACGGCTCTGTCGGTGCGGTTGTTGTCGCCCTGCCGTTTGTAAACGAGTTCCGCCTGGGGGTTCGTACAACTGGAGTGGACTCAGACTCACTAAGAGCCACAATCGCAGATAAGTTCAGAGTGCTCTATTCCCAGCTCTGTGACAGGTCGATAGAGCTATACGGCGACCTACCAATGATCGGAATGGGACACCTCACAGTCGGAGGCGACGTGAAGAGCGACGACTCACCGCTGCAGGTGCACATGGTCGGCACCATTGGCGGCCTCCCAGTCTCTGTTTTTGACGAGCGCCTTCGCTATGTTGCTTTGGGCCATATCCATCGAATGCTCCCTGTACAGACAGGTGACACCCGCGAGGTCTGGTACAGCGGGACCCCGATACCAGTTAGGTTTTCCGAGGCTAGAATAGACAGAAAGGCGCTGGTTGTCACCGTGGACGACTCCAATACCTATCACCCAAAGAGCCTCACCATCCCCGAGAGCCGTCAGCTACTAGAGTTTCGCGGTGACTTTGACTCAGTGAATTCCAGCATATCTTCACTCGTAAACAGCGCCACTCTTCCTGCTCTACTAAAGATCACACTAGAGGTAGATCAGTTTCAAGCCACCCTGACAAGCCAGCTAAACGACACCCTAGACCGCCGATTTGAGGGCGAGGAGCTACGCCCACTAATAGCTGACATCGTCCAGGTCACAAGCGCCGCAGTCAAGCGCTCAGAGGGCGAGGTGGCAGTAATAAAAAGGGATGAGATGAACCCGATATCTGTCTTTGAGCAGCTGTGTGACTGGCAGGGTGAAGACTTCGACGAGCTGAGACCACTGCTAGAGCAGCTGATTCAGTCCAGCGCGGAGGCATAGGCGATGAAGATACATAAAATCAACACATTAAATATCGCATCTCTTCTGGGTGAGAGCTCCATAGACCTAGATGGAAAGCTCAACGATCCGAACATCTTCTTGGTGACAGGTCCTGTCGGTTCTGGAAAGACCACGCTGTTTGACGCAGTCTGTTTGGGGCTCTTTGGAGCCACGCCTCGCCGCCCTAAGGCTGTAAGCAGCTCAAAATCTGACATCGAACTAGACCCAAAAGACCCGAGAGCGGTAATCTCAACAGGCACAGTAGAGGGGCTAGCGGAGGTTGTTTTTAGCAAGGTTGAGAAGGGGAACCAGCGGATAAAATACAGGGCTAGATGGTCTGTGGAGAGGACCCACAAGAAGTCGCGCACAGATGGTAATTTTAAGGCTCCAGACCGCAGCTTGGAGCGCCTCGAAGGGGGAGAGTGGAAGCTCTTAGTGTCGGATGAACAAGAGAAGGTAGTGAAGCCGATCTTTGACGAGGTCTTAGAGGGGATGACCTTAAAAGAGTTCAACCGTGCGGTGTTGTTGCCGCAGGGTAAATTCGGCCAGCTTCTGAGCGCCAAGCAGGAAGATCGCGCTGAGATCCTTGAGCGGGTCACCCAGACCGACAGCTACACAAAGATCGGTGCGAAGGCCAAGGCTCGGTTCGACGCAACAAAGAAGGCGCTGGAGATTGTTGAGCGTCGCATTGGCGACAACAGCCCAATGACACCAGAGGCCCGCGCGGAGGTGGAGAACGAGCGCGATGGCGTCAATGTGGAGGTCACCAAACTAGCAAAAGAAAAGAGCTCACTCTCGGCCCGAGTCTCTTGGCTTGCAGAGCTAGACGAGCGCACCCGTGATGTTGAAGAGTGCGGAGCGGCTGTAGAGGCGGCACTTGAGGCTAGCAAGGGTTTGAATGAAGAGAGAGAAGCCGTTGCTACGAACATAGCCCGAGCCCCCCTCTATCAACTGTCAGACAAGGTGCTTGAGAACGCCCTAGAGATCAGAGGAGTCACAGAATCAATAGAGTCCCATAGAGCCAAACTGACGACACAGAACGCGCTATGTGACGAGGCCGCAGCTGCGGTGAACGGTGCGAAGTCGGATCTGGTCGAGTCTAGTGCAGCCTTTGACATGGCCGAGCCAAAGATACGAAAAGGGCGAGATCTGACCTCGAAGATTGAAGAGTGTAGCAGGCAGCTCGACTCCGCGAAGGAGCGAGCCGATGAGCTGGTAGCAGCTACTCTTGGTAAGGCCGAGGCACTCGCTTCAGGAGAATCAGCCCTCGCAGAGGCAGAGTCCGAATTAGCAACCCACAGGGTCGCCGTAGAGAGCCGACCTTACCTCGCTCAATATATGGACACCGTGGCCACTATAACCCTCTCTGCCGCTGAACTTGAGAGCGCGGAGGGTGAGCAGTCTATCGCTAAGAGTGAGCTTGAGCAGCTTCAACAAGAGCTATTAAAGTATCAGAGCGCGATGACAGAGAGCGAGGTGTTGGTAGCTGCGGCTAGTGACGCGTTCTCGGTAGCCAAAGCGGCGGTTGAGAGTGCAAAGGGGGGCTTTGCGACGCTCTTGGAGGTGAAGGAGGGCGAATCTGTAGAGCAGCTTATGGATCGACTTCGCAGTGAGGTTAGTGCTGCTGAGCGTAGAGGTGTAGAGCTCAACCATTTAAGAGCACAGCTAGAGAGGCTGGCTGAGGCAGATGTCGCACATGAGGCAGAGAGAGAGGCTCTTGTGGCCCTTGAGGCCGCTCTAGTTTTAGAGGCAGGTGCCGTGTCTGATTGCGATGCATCGGTGGCTAAAGCAGAGAGTAAACTTGAGAAAGCGAAGGCTGATGCGGCGGTAGATAGCTTCGCGATGGGGCTCATCTCCGAGCGCGACAAGCTCAATGATGGCGACAGGTGCCAGCTCTGCGGCAGCGAGGATCACCCATACGTCACCGAATTTGATCAGCGTGAGCTGACAGAGCAGCTGAGGGCTAGAGCTTCGGCGAGTGAAGCGGCAGAGGCGTCGGCGCTAGAGGACTTTAGCGAGTGTAAGGCAGCCCATGTTCAGGCTACGCTCAAATTGGCTGGCACTAAGGCGACAGTCGACGCGGCCAGGGCCAGTGTTGATGCCCATGGAGCCAACATCGTTATTGAGAGAGAGAAGGCACACTCGAGCGCGGAGGCCAGTGGGATCTCAGGTGAGCTGAACCTCCAAGTCATCGATGCCGCTGTGGAGGCCGCCCTTGCAGAGGTGGATACTAAGAACGGCATGCTAGGGCAGCTAGCTGATGCCTCCAAAGAGCTTGTGAGGCTACAAGAGGTACAGCGCGAAGCCCAGGTCACTCTAGAGAGCGAAAAGAGCTCGCGGGATATCGCGTCGGCATCAATGAAGAGCACCAAGGGGACGATAGTAAAGGCCGAGGCTACAGCAGAGCGTGTAGATAAGGCGGTAGAAAGTCGAAGAGGCAAGCTGACTAATGAACTCAGGCCGTTTGTTTTGGGGTCAGATCCCAGCGGTGAAGTAGGGGAGTTGACGATTCACCAGAGCGTGGAGCTCTTGGGTCAGCAGGTCTCTCAAGCGGCTGCCGCTGTGAGGCTAGTCACAGAAGGTATGGAGCTTGTCTCATCTCTGAAATCAGAAGTCGACCTAGCCAAGCAGGCTTGCGTAGAGGCTAAGAAGCAGTCGGAAAGGGGCACCAAAGATCTAAGCGACTCACAGTCGAGCTTAAGCCTAGTTCAGACAGAGCTAGCCACCCTATTTGGGGACGCTACACCTGACGCACTAGAGGCTACCCTAAAGTCAGCTATTAACGCCGCCACAGAGCGCCTCGAGACGGCTGTCACCGCGGCCGAGGGTAAGGCCAAAGTTCGCGATACATTAAATGGTCAGCTTGAGATCTTGGCGTCTCGAAGTGTCTCTCTAAAAGAGACCCAACAGGGCAACGAGAACGCTCTTGAGACTAAGATGTCAGAGGCGAATTGTGACAGCCTTGAGCAGCTGTTGACCACAAGGCTCACCGTCGAGGATATGGCGGAAAAACAAGAGATCTTGCGCGGTGTAGACGACGAGCTCCTGAAGGCCAAGAGCGCCCAAGAACACGCGGCTGGATCATTGAAAAAACACAAGCTGGAGCTTCCTCCAGAGTGGGCCGACAGCGAGGAGTCTCAAGAGAGCCTACTGCAGCGCTTGGCGGCACAGACAGCCCATTATGATGAGGCAAACCAGCGCCTTGGAAAGCTCCAGAATGACCTTGATAACGACGACTCAAAGAAGAATCGAGCATCGGAGCTTCTTGCGGAGCTAGAGGAGTGCCAGCGGGAGTACAACCTCTGGGCAAGGATGCAGCGACTAATAGGTCGAAACGACGGCAAGGCCTTTAGAAACGCCGCGCAGGTCTTAAACTTGGGCGACCTAATAGACCGGGCCAACCCACACCTAAAGAAGCTCAGTGGCCGCTACAGCCTCAGCCACCGACTTGAGAAGAAGAAGCGCCACGACAAGGACAAAGAGGGCTACCTCTGCCCAACGTTGAGCTTTTCAATCATCGACGGTTTTCAGGCTGATAGAGCCCGCGACATCCAGAGTTTGGGCGGTGGAGACTCCTTTTTAGTGTCACTGAGCCTAGCCTTGGGACTCGCCAGCTACCAGACAGTAAAGATGCCAATAGAGACCCTGCTTCTAGACGAGGGGTTTGGCACATTAGACCAAGACACCCTGCACACCGCCATGCAGACCTTAGAGCACATCTACGAGTCCAACGGCACACAGGTGGGGCTGATATCCCACGTAGAAGGGCTCAAGCGCCACATCCAGCCACAGGTACAGGTGACCAAAATTGGCGAGAGCGGCTGGTCGAAGGCGGAGTGTGTGGTTGTTGGGGTTGAGTGAGAGCTCAGTAAGAGATATCTTTAGTCTGAGTCGAGCCTAGCCTCTTCAATCTCCACAAGACTGTCTATCCAATTGCCGCACGTCTCTATAGCAGAATCAAACGCGTTTGTACTTATGATGGCGTAATCATCGTCCGCCATCATTGAAGCGTTGAAACAGGCGTCTTGGTTTGATGAGTTGTTGTAAGAGTCGGTGTTTCGAGCCATCGTTTTTGCGTCGCCATCTCTCTCATCAAGCCTTTCGTCTGTTAGACTAAAATAATGAGAATAATTTAGACTAGGAAACTTATCAGTTTACGTTATTTTAAAATTGTTCAGATAAGTAAAGAAAAATACTCATCATACCTGACCCATTCATCCATTACTGGATTATAATGCAGGCGTATCTGAAGCCG
>Ga0115011_10000488_pt1 | contig 32264 bp, 25 predicted proteins | sample TroAtlMetagenome_2_FD_88705 | JGI IMG/M metagenome (GOLD analysis project Ga0115011, IMG submission 88705) | Marine eukaryotic phytoplankton communities from Atlantic Ocean - Tropical Atlantic ANT8 Metagenome | ecosystem: Environmental > Aquatic > Marine > Oceanic | place: Tropical Atlantic... | reverse complement strand
TGTGAACTGTTAAATGATGCAACACCCTTATTGGATGTACTTGCATCTTCACCAGCAATAGTAATTGCATTATTACTTACTGTTGTATCAATACCTTCACCACCTGTAAAGGTTAATGTTTCACCAGTATTGAATGTATCATTAGAACCACTGTCTGCAGCTAATGATAATGAACTTGTTACTGTTCCGAAACTTAACGCTCCAGAACCATCTGTTTTAAGGAATTGACCATTTGTACCATCTGCACTTGGAAGTGTGTATGTTACATCTGATGCAATAGTGTTTGCAGCTTTAATAGCGGTAAAGTTTGTTCCATTATCAGAATCTTCGTATAGTTTTAAACTACCACCAGTTGAGTTTCCATTCCCTACTTTGAAATCTGCTGGTGTTGGTGTTGAACCATCTAGAATATCTGTATAATATTTACCACCTAATTTTTGTATTACTGCACTACCACCACTGTTCTGGGACTCTACATATAAAATTGCACCAGCACCACTATTGGATGCATCCATTGAATATGCTAATTCACCTTGAGCCAGTTCAGATGTAGTAGGGGCAGAAACACCTGTGCTTCTTTTAATCTGAATTACTGTTGACATATATCTCTCCTAATATAATCCTTTTAGTAAGTCCCACCATCTATAGTGTTGGCAGCTTCAAACTTACCTGTACTTGCATCATATATAAGGGTAGTTCCACTTTGCAGTGTAACAGTAGTGGTATCTACATTTGACAAATCGTTCATTGCCACAGTAGATGCATCCATCTTACCAACAGTAACTTGTTTTACCTGTTTATTAGTAGGATTAGCAACTTGAACCTTAATGGTCGACATTTTTAACTCCTACTTACACTTGGGGTCACAATTAACTGCCCTTCAATCAATCTTGTTTTTATTCCATCACTGGCAGTTTGGATAATATCATAAACATATCTTCCACTATCAAGTGCTGCTGTTTGAACATCAGTGAGTTTTACTGTTAGATTCCCACCTGTTCCATCATTGGATGTCGTAAATGTGCCTTTAACTGTATTACTTCCATGAGACTTTCGGATTTGTCCCAAAAAAGTTGCACCTGTTAAGTTAAGTGCGTTATCTACAGAATCAGTAAGGGACAAAGTGATAGTAAAATCACTCCCTTGGTCTACAAATAAATTACTTATACTCGCCATAAAAAAACTACCTTTTGATGTTATCTAAGTAGTATTTATACGATTTAAGACTTTAAAGATTCTATTTCTGATTTAAGTTCTTTGATTGCTTCAATAAGTAGAGGGACTACTTTATCATAGTGGACACTATCGTATTGACCTTCAATTGCATTTTCAACTACAACTTCTGGAAGAACTGATTTAATTTCTTGTGCAGATACACCAACTTGTAGTTGGTCTGCATATTGTGGAGTAATTTCATTACCCTTTTCATTCTGTTTGAAGTAGAATCCATTTAATGCACATACTTTATCTACTGGATTCTTTATACTACCTAATCTTGTTTTTAATCTATCATCTGAGTAATATGCTGTAACATTACCTGTTGACCTAACTTCTCCAAATGTTACTGTAGAACTAGTTGCAACTGCTTGACCAATAGAGAATGTAGTTCCAGACAATGACATACCTGTACCAGCACTATATGTTGTGTTAGTGTCTGTATTTGTATCTGACCATGGAACATTGACATACATCTGACCACTTGATAATTCAACTGGGTAGTTTTTACCACTTTCTGTGAATCCAATTTTAACAAGACCTAATGTAGATGCTGTTGCAGTTGAATATGTAGTGTTGGTATCAGTATTGGTATCTGTTGAACTAATTGTAAGAGTATTACCACTTCTTGATACAGTAGTTGCACCACCACCATTAAATCTTAATGTTTCCCCAGCAGATATGTTTTCGTTTGTACCACCATTTGCATTAAAGTTCCAGTTCGTAGTGTTGGTATCTGTATTTGTATCTGTCCATGGAACATTAACATACGCTTTACCACTAGACAATTCTACTGGATAGTTTTTACCACTTTCTGTAAAACCTATTTTAATAAGACCTAATGCAGATGATGTTGCTTCTGCATAAGTTGTATTTGCAGTCATATCATCTACAACAAAGTTTAATCTTCCATTTACATCATCATAAGTAACACCAATTCTAGTTTCAGTTCCACCACTTACCATATCACCCACAATGTCTTCAACCTGTTCTGTTGTTAATTGTGTGTTAGTATCTGTTGATGAAATAGTTAAGTTATCACCACTTGGTGTTAAAGTTATATTACTTCCTGCTACAAATTTAAGGTCATCGTTTCCAGACCCAGAACCACCAGCAGTTAATCTAAGAATTGCATCGGCAGAACTATCTACAAATGCTTGTGAATAAGTTGTATCTGTTTGTGTAACTGTTCCCCAACTTAATGCACTACCATTAGTTGTTAAGTATTTACCACTCTGACTAGATTGTGTTGGAATAGTTTGTGTTGCATCAAGTGAAACTGCACCACTGGATACATCAAAATCACCACTGTCAAAACTTGCTATACCTTTTGCAGATGTAGATGCATCTGCAATTACTAAATCAATAGTGCCATCTCCATCTTCGTATGTTGCAGTAATACCAGTTTCAGTATTACTTGAGAACATTGCACCAGCAATGTCTTGAATCTCTTCTGTAGTTTTACCTGTTGATGATACTACTAATGTATTCGCTGTATCATCATATGTTACTGTAGTTGAACCAGAACCACTTACCCATCCACCTATAATGTCCTGTACTCTTTCTTGTAAACTACCACCTGTAAATGAAACATCTGCCTCTGCAAGTGTGACTGCACCTGTTTTACCAGCAACACTTGTCACTGGTGCAGTAGCAGCTGTAAATGATATTACACCTGTTGAATTATTATATGAGATATCTCCACTTGCACTTAAAGCTCCTCTAACTGCAGCCTGTAATCCTTGAATATCACCTATAGCAATATCACCACCTGCCTTTTGAAGTTTCATTCCACTTCTTAAACTTAAATTACCATTAACATCAACCTTGTTTGAAGCACCACCAACATTTAATAAAATGTCATCACCATCTGCTTCAAGTTGTATTCCAATTCCAGATGATGGTGCAGTAACAACTCCAATTTCATCTGCATTGATTACAACACCACCTGTGGTGTCATGATTGTAAATAGAACCAGCACCAGTCTTAGTCCATTGTGTTGTACTAGCTTGAGTTGCACCAGCAACCCCTTCGTATGAACCAGTAAAGGATACTATTCTTATAATGTCTGTATTTCCAGCGGATGTTTGTAATGTTATACTTGTACCATTCGTTGCAGAATAATCTGTACCACTTCTTAATAATGTACCATTTTTAAATACTAGTAGTCTATTAACAGAATAGTTTAATGATTCACCAAAGTTGTCTGCACCACTGAATATTTTATTTGAACTTGCACCATCTGAACCATCATATTCAAACTCTTGGAAAAAGAAATACTGGTCAACAATACTATTGACTGCATCTACGATAGAACCTTTTTGACTTGTTCTAAGTGTACCTAATCCACCAACCTCATCTACGAGGTCGTTATAGGAAGTTCTTAATACTTCTAAGGTTTCGTTGTTACTAACATTCTTTGCCATTATATTCTTTCCAATACTTTAGTCATCATTAGTTTTAATTCTGACATTTCGTTTTTAATTTCTTGTATTTCGTTATTCTTTGTTTGCATAAGTATTTGTCTTTTTTTATACAATGCATAACCATCAGTATCAGTATTTATAACTGCTTTACTAAATTCATCTTTAACAAGATGGTCATGTCCTTTTACTTTCTTATGCAAGTGCCAATCCTCTAAATGCCTTTATAGCACAAGGCATGGTTGTGTCTTTACTCTTCATTACAACCTTAACCGAGAATCCTACAAAGTCTTCTAGGTTAGTTGCATCATATTCGTATGACCTAAATTTACTTGAATCTGCATCTGGAACATTATCTGTTCCAAACTCAGTCCATCCCAATTCTTCTACTGGTAATGTACTATCTGATTTTAATAATTTGTAATATGTTTTAATCTCACCATCAGCAGTACCAGCTGCTCTGAATCCATCAAAGATAACTTTTAATTGTGTTGCTGGGTTCTCTAACTGTACTAATCTTGTACAATAGATGGATGCATTGTTATCTCCATCTGGTTCTGTTCCAGCAACTAAAGATGTATTAGTTGCAATATCACTAGTTGTAGTAACATGGTTAATTCTATTCATGATTGTGTTTGCACCTATAGATGCAACATCAACAACTGGTGATACGAAATCAGATTCAGATATTAAGTCAAGTTCTATTCTAAATGATTTTGCAGATGCCATCTCATTCGTTTCGTTGATTTGTGATGCAACGATACCAGATGTAACCATAAAGTTATTATCGTTCAAGACAATATTTTGACTTGCAGTATTTCTAGTATAACTGTTTCCACCAGAATTTGCATTTACACCACCTGTACTTGTTTTAAAGAATTGTGATGACAATGAAGTTTTAGGATAAATGATGTTTGGTACTAAAGTATGAATCACATCGTAGTACATATTTTCAGATGCAATAACTGAACTTCCACCTGCTCTTGTTGATTCTGTTGAACCAAGATGGTCACCTAAAGTTACATCAATCTCATATGAATCCATATCATATGATTTAAAGTTTCCATCTCCATGTGTTGTGTTAATCTTACTAATTGGTATTCCACCTAAAGTATCATCTACAGATGCAACTGTTATTGTTAAGAATGTTGTTGCACCAGTTCCACCAACTGCACTTCTTGGAATCGTAATTGTATTACCTACTGCAAAGTTATAGCCTGGGTTGTTAATCTTAATCCACTCAATACTTGTAGTTGTATCAAGTTTGATATCGAAAGTTGCATCTCCAGCTCCTGTTCCAGTCACGCCATTGTATGTATTAACAACACCACCAGTTCCAGCACTTGTAGTTACTGATAAGATACCATTGTCCTTATCTCCTTCAACACCAGAGATTGTTACATTAGAATCAGTATCATACATACCATGTGATTGATGATGAACTTTAATTCTATCTCTATCTGTAGAAATAGTTTCTATTGGATTGTTCTTTAATAACTTACTGTTTATAACAGTATTTTCTAAAACTGCTTTACCAGAAGTTTGGAACTTACATCTGTTGATGTTAAATTTCAAGTCTTGCATTTGTTCTGGTGTCCAAGTCGAACTGTTTTGAGACTTGAATAATACACCAGCGTATGGTTGTTCATCAATAGGTTCATTTGTTAATATATCAAAGTCTCCCATCTGACCAACCCATGTTAAGAATGCATTTGAATTTGATTCAAGTACAAAACAATATTCTGTATTTGGGTTCAAATAAACTGGTGCTGGGAATGTAAACTTGGTTGCTGTACTCGCATTTGCACTGACTGATATCTCACTTGGATATAATGTCTTCTCTGCAAATGGCATAATTTTCTGTGTAGGTGAACCATTCAACATTTGTCTTATTGAACATGTGACTGGTAATCCACCACCATCTTTTGCACTAAAGTAAACTTCTACTGAACTAATAAATACACCTTCTTCTTGTTCTACCAAGAATGATTGTGCAAGTGGGTCTATCCATCTTGTTGTAGTATTACTAGAAACAAGTTGTCCTTCTCTTGATGCATTAATTGATTCTGTAACTGTTCTACCATTTCTTGTGTTTATAACTTCTGTTTGTGTAGATGTTAATGAACCATTTGCCATGAAGTTTGTAAATGCAGAAGTAGTTGATAATGCATCATCTACTGCTACAGTGTCGGTAACTTTAAGAGTTCTAATACCAGTTTCAAATCTTAATGTATCATCGTTTGGTACTGTAAATGTTGCAGTTAACTTACCTTGGTTGTCTGTGACTAGTTGTGTTCCTTTTGCAGTTGCACCACCTACACCATAAGTTGCAGATGCTGGAGTACAATGTGCATTGACATTGATGTTATCAAAGAACACATTCAATGCAGTATTCGGTTTTAGTAATTCACCATTCATGGTGATATCAATTGTTCTCATGAAGTTGACAGCAGATACACCAACCACTCTATCGTTTCTTGTAGTTGTAATATCTTCTACAACACTAGTTACGATACCTGTTCTTCTTTCTCTTGTAGGTATAGTTCTTGTAACTGTAGTTTGAATTCCTGTTCTTCCTCTTCCTCTTCCTCGAAGACCTCTTCTTCCAATTGGTATTCTTCTACCACCCCTAACTACTTCAAACTCTTCTGGTTCATCACCACGCATCATACCTCTTGTAACTGTATCACTTGTTGTTGTGACTACTGGTGTTCCAGCCCATGATTGTTGCCAGTCATTCCATACTGTCCCTAAAGTAACTCCAGCAAGTACTGCATCAAAGTTTCCTTCATTGTTACTTGTAATACTTGGTAGTTGTTCCATGTCATGCCAGACATCCTTGTCTGGACTTAGTTCCATTCTCCCTACAAAGTTTGCAACATCGTATGGGTTGACATTAACTTGTTGAGATGCTTTATTAGCACTTAAGTATTCTGTCTCTGTAAATGGTAGAGATATTAAATCTCCACTCTTTGTAATATTAGATGATACACCACTGTTGTATTCTAGGTCAAAATAATTTGTTCTGTGAGATGGTCTTGCAATACCTTCTCCTTGGTCTACTGCAATACCATAGTCTGGATGGAATACATCTCCAACTCCATGACCTTTAAATGCATCAACTACGAATCCAGATTTGAATTTATCAAACCCTTCATCATCTAAAACTTGTAATGTTTCTGTTTTCTCTTCTAACATAGAAAGTGAAACTGCTGTTTCTAATTGAGTAAGTCTTCTTTGTATACCATCAATATCTCTCATGGTATATCTTCTATGTTGAATTAGTTTTGTTTCTACATCACCAGCATCTGGTGTGTACGCTGGAATGAATAGTTCTGCAACCTCGATTGCATTATCAACTTTAGCACCCTTCTTAGGATTGTCTGATGGTTCACCTGTAACCACTACAAAATCACCTATTGATGTTAAGAATACTCTATCTATTCTAGGTAGATAATGGTCGTAGTCTACTGTAATGTTAGTTCCTATTTGTGCAAGGTCATTAGACTTTGAACCATTTCCTTCAAATGCATTTGAATCATATGACATTGGGAATGTTGAAACACTAGAAATATTTTGTGCAGCCGATAAATCAGAACTCGGTGCATTGGTAAGTAGTCTAGCTGCAACTGGTCTATAGTCGATTGAGTCTGCAAGATTAAAATCACCATCTGCATCAAAGGATGCACTTGGGTCAAATCTATCTGCAACATAATTTGGAACATCTTCAAGTTCCAAACTAGGATAAGATGCACCTGTAAATACATTTCCAGCACTATGTGTAAAGTAATCAAATACGATTAATAATTTACCATTAGGTGCTGGTGCATTTTTCTTTCTAGTAATTTTTGCAATTCCATAATACCCATCTCTTTGACCATCATCAAAGTAGAAGTTATCTGTAATCTCTTTTGAGCCTGATGATAGTTGACTTATTGTTCCTGCTTTTGCAGTTCCATCTGTAAATGTTATCCCTTCTCCATTCTGGAATTTGACTGAACCTTTTTTGTAATAGAAGTAACAAGTGTTAGAGTCATTCTCAATTAGAATACCTCTTGCATTTGAAACACTACCTACAACTTCTGTTCCTTCTGTAGATAATGCATTACTTCCAGCATCAGCAGTATATGTGAATGAAGGTGTGATTGGGTCTGTTGATACAGCTGCACCACCAGATGATATTGCGTTACCACCCTCAAAAATTCCTCTTACTGAATATACATCTGCAACACCAAGTGTAATATCATTGTGTTGATATGAGTTACCATAGTTTGATGTTGAGTTTGCAGTTTCAACTCCAATAGCTGCACCTTTAACTAAACTTTTTGTTGATGCTGTTACTGAACCTCTTTGAACTGTACTGATAACTTTTACTTTAGTATTATCTGCAATACCAGATAATGTAAATTCAACAGAACCAGCATTCGAAGAATTATCAATGTCTAAGTTACTAGAAGCTAGAGCATATTTAGCACCATTATTATCACAAGTTACAGAATATGCATCTTTACTAAATGCAACATAAGTTCCATCTGTTGAACTTATTGTAAACTTGTTTGATGATACTGTTGCAATTTCTTGTCTTTGAACAATCTCTGTTTCGATTGATATGTCTTTAATACCACTATTAGGTAAACCAGAGATTGCAACTGTTTGGTCTTGTTTATAAAATTTTGCTCTTTGTCTTACGATTGCACCACTGATAACATCACCAGTTGTTCCAGCAATATCTGTTACATTAACATCTGTATTTGAGTCTACCAATGTAACGACAGTAGTTGCACCATTAGCTAATAGTAATTTATCTCCTTCAATAAGTTCACTTGTAAACTTAGATGCAATACCTGTTATTGCATCAGCAGAAGAATCGTTGTCTACTGTGACTGTTCCACTGCCTGTTAAAGTGAAGTTATCTTCTAATACAACATCAGCACCAAATTCTTGGAATTGGTTTGCACCCCTATCTTGGAATACACTTCTTATTCTACCTACATCGTAAGTTCTAACTGCACTGATTGCTACTGCACCAGAACTAGTTTGCATTTTCTCTATGTTCTCACCACTCTGGAATGTTCCCACAACACTATGTAATAATACTGTTGTTCCACTCGATACTGTAACTGCAACAACACCTGTTGCACCAGAGGTTGCACCTTTAATCTTTTGTCCTTTTGTTAATGAAGTTGATGCAACTGTTAACTTAGTAAACATCTGTACATCGAATAAATGTAATGAGTCTACATCAGCAGTGTTACCTTCGTTTCTACCAAAGTTTTCGTATGCTCTTACTCTTGCATATCCTATTGCACTTCCTGTTGCACTTCCATTACCAGAAACACTACCAGCAGCAGTGTCCTGTAAAGTTACTGTTGAGTATGCACTTAAATCTCCACTTGAACTGATGTCTGGTTGACCATAAACATTCTCAATTTTTAAGAAGTTACCAATTCTAAATGCAGATGCAACATTATCTTTTGATTGTGTTGTTCTTGCTTTATCAAATGTTATAAATGAAGGGACTTGTTTGTCTACTTCGTATCCTCTTACATATGCTTTACCAGAAGATACTACTCCAATAAATTTACTAGTGTCTCCAGCAGGAGTAGATGTAGATGTATAAACACCATTGTTAGATAGGTCGTTATAATGTTCTCTAAATCCTAAAGTAAAAGGTTGTAATGTGTAATCACCAGACTCATCAAAGGTTCTTCTTGCCATTGTTTCTTGGAGTCTGTTGTATTCTGTAATTTCTTGTTTCTTAACTACTTCACCATTTGCAACTCTCATCAATTCTATAAAGTCTGTTGAGTTTGTAGAACTGATTGTTTTCTTTGCAAGAGTTAATGTGACTGTTAATCTATCAGCACCTGGCGCATTCTCGTTTGTTGAACCTTGTGCATTATCTAACAATGATGCATCTTCGGTGTAGGATGTAAGTGTTTCTGCAACATCAAGACCTACTTTGTAAGATGGTGTGTTAGAATATTTTTCTAAGATTACTGTTTGAGCTGGAACCTTGACGAACATTCCTCTTGTGTATATAATACCTTCGGATATGTTTGCAGCGGTTCCAACCATAGACCCTACATTTATAGAACCTGTAACTGAGTAAACTTTAAATTGATTGTTTGATGATGCAGTTGAGTACCCACCAAGACCATTTGAATCTTGGGTTACTTCGTTTAATGTTTCACCATCTTGGAATTCTGTATAGAATGTAGAACCAACATTACCAGTTCTTTGATATTTGACATGTAGTGTTAGTGGGTCTGTAGTTGTCTTCTGACTTGAATTTACAACTTTACCTACAACACCAGAGGTTACTCCTTGATAGAACTTACCTATTGAGTCAGCACGAAAAGATTCAGTAGCCTGTACCCCACTACCATTTGGATTTGTATCCTCAACCCTTACTCCAAAGTATTGATTATCATAGTTGGTTCTTGCACCAAGGATGATTGAACCTTCCTTGAAGATATGAGAACCAAACCTCTCAATTTGATTTTGAAGTATTGATTGTAATTGTGTTAGTTCCCTAGCCTGTATTGCAGCTGATGGTTTAAACAGAACTCTATGAAAATTCTTAGAGTCTGCGTAGTCATCATAATAAGGACTAACATTAAGGTCTGTTTTTTGAGCCACTGTTAGTTATCCTACATTTCAATTATTAGTTTGATGTCCTCAATCTGGTCAGCAGCCCTTGCCACTGCACCTCTATTTTCTAAGTACACGATGTCACCAGAATTTCTTCTGACTTCTGGGTATGCTGCACTTACAGCACCACTTGATGCAAGGTTTCCTAAAGAACTTCCTAAAGAACCTCTTGCAGTTCCATTATGAACTGGGTTTGAATTTGCCCATGCACCATAGTTTCCAACTGAATCTACATCTGGTAAGTAGTAAATATGTCTGTTTGTTGCATCTACTGATACGACTTTTCCAACAGCAGTTCCTGTTGTGATAGTTCCAGCATTTGCAATATAGTCATCTACATTAGGCATTTGAGCACCACTTGCCATTGTGAATCTATTTAATGCACTAAGTGTTACTGCACTTGATAAAGTATGACCACCAATATTGGTTGGGTTTACAATAAGACCTATTTGTCTGAAATCGTTATCAGTTGGGAAGTCTCCACTTCCTTCTGCATACTCAAGTCTTGAGTTAACGATAACATAGTTTCCACCTAGTTCTTCAACTGGGTCTGCACCATGTCCATTCTTAGGACTGACGATTACATCAAATAATGCACCTGTTCCAGATGAACTTGTTGCAGCTTGAACTAATGCATTGTCAATATTTGCAACTGAATAACCAGTTCCAGCAGTAGTTATTGATGCTGCTGTAATAGCACCAGATGCAACTGTGAAAGTCATTACTGCACTTGCACCATCTCCACTGACAGCAACTGTTCTAGTTGTTGAGTTTGTACCATATGAAGAACCACCATTTGTAACTCTTACATGGTAAATTGCACCATCAACTGCTTCATCTTCTACATGGTATTGTGCAGAGTTGTCGTCTGATGCTTGAGCACCTAATGCTCCAGAATCACCTTCAACTGCAAGTTGTCTACCAAGTGTCTTAACTGGTATAAAGTCTGATGTTACAAATTTGATAACATCGGATGCAGAAATGGAATACATAAACTTCCATTTATATCCATCAGATAATGTGGTTACTGATGTTGTTGTTCCTGTAGGCATTACTGTTGAATCTGCACCACCATTATTAGATATACATTTGTATACATTATAATCGCTGGTTACAACATAAAATGTTGATGCCCATAGGGTTGTAGCACCACTGGTTGAAGTGTTGCCTGATTTGTAGTTATGACGATACTCGTCATACTTTGTCCCACTTGTCCAGTCTCTTCGGATAATGGCATGACTTACATCTGTTGATGAAACTTTCTTCAAAGCTGTCATATTTGCATATGCATCATACTCATCGTTTAAAGAGTCAACTGGAGTAGGTGGACTATTATCATCTGACCACGCAGTAGGTCTTCCAATAAACATATACATTGCATTACCAGTTTCGGTAGCACTCTGTTTGAATTCCTTTGCGTTGTGCAGTCTGAATTTTTCTGTAATAATCGCTGCCATTTTTTCCTTCCTCTAAGTTTAAAAAATATTTTCTATTAAGTATTTATATGTATTTATATACCAGATTGAACAGAAGCTGGATAATTTAATACCATTCTTCTTCCAATGTGTTCCTGTAAATCATTAATACTTTCATTTGGATATAAAGTACTTATATCACTAATTTTAACACCTTCATAAGGTGCTTCATGTAGAATCCTTCCACCAACTGAACCTTCGTAATCTGAATGTCCATGTGGAACACCATTTTCCATAAGGATTAAATCACCCTTATCCCAGCCGTTACTTGAAGTTGGAGTTGTTCCAACTGCATTTCCAGATTCTAATCTAAGTCTATCTTCAATCTCAAGTGATTGAGAGAAACCTATTTTTGCAAGGTCACCTAGTGTAGGGCCTAGTCTTTCGACTGGTTCACCAAATGATATTGCATTCTCTTGGATTATTCTTGTACCATCCTCATATACAAGTGTATCTTGTACTTCGGATTTCATAAAGTATGAACCCAAGTTAAATGACCTCTCGGTCACAAACCTTTCATTCTTTTCTATATCTGTTGCATCTTCTAATGCAAGTCTATCACCAGTTTCTAATGTTAGTTCTTCTGTTGGGTCTACTGTCCACAAATCACCAACATAATAGTGACCATCGGATGTAGTAACAGAATTGTATCTTTCTGGTTCTGGTTCTGCCATTAAGAAACCATGGTCTGTCTCTTCTATTAGATATAAACCATCTTCTGTAATTATAAACTCTTCATCAACATTTGCAACTGAGTTGATTCGTTTTGCATCGGATGGAACTAGGTAATTAGTATTTCCTGTTGCAAGGTTATTGATTATAGAATCTCTGTTTGCACTCTTAATTGTTTCACCCCAATCCAGTCCACCTGTTTGTACTATAGCAGTTGTTGCACCACTTCCTCTTTTACCATGTTGATTTACAACTTCATTAATATCTGGAACAACTGATAATGTTCTACCAGACCTTGCAGTTGCAGTTGCAAATGTTTGTAGTATTGTAATGTTCTTTCTATGTTGTCTTGTCTCACCATCGTAGAATTCAGATTTATAAAGAGTATGTGCATTTGGGTCAACTGATATTGATGGTCTAGATGGAGTAGTAACTGTAGTATAATGTCCATCAGAGAAATCAAGTATTCTTTCGTGGACATGATGTAGTTCTACTGTAGTTGCAGTAAAGTGTGTTGTATTTCCTGCTTCGTTTGTTACTGCACTTGCAGTGAAACTTCCTATGTTTGCACCAAATTCATCTGAAGCAGACCAGACAATAATAAACTTATTGACTGTATCGTGTTCCATAACACGACCCAATACACCATTGTTTTTAATTGTTTGTCCTATTGTAATTGCATTGTTAAGTGTGGTATAATATATTCTGTGATGTGCATAATGAGGATATATCTCTATTTCTTTTTCTACCTTATGTCCATGCACTTGTACATTTGCACGAATAATCCTATCGTATAATCCAACATCTGATTCAGTAATATCTTCACCAACAATAAATGCTTGACCAGAACCTTGGTCTGTTTTAACATTGTTATCTACTACAGAATTAAGAATTGCTTTCTTACCAGAAGAGGCACCAACAATACCATGTACAAATTCTATGTCTGTATCTGACTGGTCTGTTTTCCAATCACCACTGGTCTCCATGAACCATCCCCAGATACCACCTCTTCCACCTTCTGATATGTACTGTTTGATTGCAGTGTGGTCTGGTGTTATTTGGTCAATGATTATATAAGTTGGGTCTGCAAGTAAATTACCACTTCCATCTCTTTCTCTATCTACAACTCTACCTGTAATCGTTGCAATATCTCCACTTGAAGTTTTAAATTGATTCTGTGATACTGTTTCACCAATCGTAAATGTTCTTGAACCAGCAGGTGACATACCTGTTGTAGTTATATTTAATCTTAATCTATCGTCTGAAAGGAATCTTTCTGTTACTGCAACACCTTCTCCAGATTCTAGAATTACATTTTGTTCATCTGCATAGAATACATCTTCTTCTCCAGATGCAACTGTACCTTCCTCTAAAATAATTTTTGCTGGGTCAATCTTAGAACCAATATACAATGTTGGTACGAATGACCTTGTTACCCTGTCTCCATCAAATCCAGCATCGTTTGCACCAGCACGATATGTTTCTGCACTACCATCAAGGTTGTTTGTAATTGCAACTTCACCAAAGAAGATTGTACCTGCTGGGTTTAATAATTGTTGTACTACTGAACGATAGTTGTTAATACTTTGACCAACTTTAATTACATAAGAGAAATTTTGATAGAATTTTGAGTCTTGAATTCTTTGTGATGTTACAGATGGGAAACCTATATCACTTGTATAGTTTCCATCTATCCTTGATATAGTGTTGTGTTTACCACTAACTGTTGCTGGATTACCTTCTAGTATCTGGAATGTCTTTCCATCTGATGCAGTTACAGTTTCATTTACTTTAAACATCCCAGTTGTAGGTGTAATAGTTATTAAATTTAAATCACCATTAACAGATGTAACTGTACCTGTTGCTTTACTAAAATCACCTGTAAGTGTAGTGTCAACTACTGGATTTGCAGATGCCCTACCAAAAATAAACTTATGTTTGAAGTCTGGAATACCATTTGATTTATCGAAATGATTTCCTGGCTGTATAACTCTAAGTTGTCCAATCGTTCCAATTGATTTACCATATGCTAAAAGGTTTGCACCAACCCCTGTTGTAAAACTGTTTTGTTTGACTGTACAAGTTGTACCAGAAGATGAACCTGTAATTGTATCTCCTATACTAAATGTTGTAGTATCGGTTGTAGTTTGTAGTTTACCTATAATAAGTTTATCTGCACCTTTGTCATGGTCGACCAGAATACCAGTCGTACTTCCAGATGTAACTGTTTCTCCTATTATAAAATTTGATTTTGTTGCACTGGGCGTATAGTCTAAATCTTCATTATAGAATACTTCACCGCCTGGGTATATTTTAGGTAATGATGTATATCCTACACCACTTGTTTTAACTCTAACCTTTGAAATTGCACCAGTTGGATTTGCACCAGACTGGTCGTAAATAATTTTGTTTTCTCCAGTAACCTGTAATCCATCTTCCAGAATCAAAGTTGTTTCTTCTGGTTCTGCAAACACTTCTATAATAGTATTAGCACCACCTACATAATTTGCATGAGAAGCGTTTGCATAAGTTCCTGTGAATACAATTGATGTACCATTGAGTCCTACATTTGCAACTCCTTTAACTTCTTCGAATACTGTAAATGGAACACCACCACCTTGAGCTGCAATTGTTTGTGATACATTTGCCCTCTTAACTCTGACCATAACTTTCTCTGGGTCATAAACTAAAATGTTATTATATCTGTCTCTTCCAGTGAATGTAGTTTGTCCAGCAGTTGCAATAAACTCAAATGAACCAAATGTAGTTCCAGATTCTAAAAGCATGTCTCCAGAAGTAGATGTTACTTCACCCATTCCAAGTGTACCACCAGTTGCTCTATTATCAAATACAACTAGGTCACCATCACTATATCCTGTTCCTCTATTACTTGGGTCTACAATAATCTTTTCTACTTTACCATCATTAACTTGACCAACTATTGTTCTTGCTTCCTTACCCACACCAAGTTCTGATTGTGGTATATTAACTTGTACATTTTCTGATGGAGTATATAATGAACCTATTGAAATCTCTTCATCTTTTAATGCACCACCAATCACTGCTGTTGTACTTGTGGTGTTTACTGTCTCTAAAACTAATATCGGAGTTTTACCATGAACTTCATTTAGAGTATTGTCTGATTGTGTTGCACTCTCTAATAGAATTATATCTCCTGCTTCTTCGTTTTCTAAATGGAATCCTTCTGTATTGTCTGATTCGGTTGAAACAAATCCTGTTTCATTTTCCATTGCAACTAAAACATTACCTTCTTCTTTATCAAGGTCTGATATAATTCCTCTTACTGTTGCCTCATGGAATTTTAAACTACTTTCTCTTGATTGTAGTTCTACTGAATCACCAATACTTAATGAACCAATGTATGGCTCCATGATTACCACTCGGTAAATGTTTTCGGTTTCTCCAGACATTTCCAGTCTAGAAATAGTATCTGCTTGAATCTCAGTTATTATATTTTGGTCACCATCTTTTTTTACTATCTTTCCTTTTTCATATTCTAATAAATTCTTTGTAGAATATAAATTAAGAACTGTATACTCTGACCATTTAGAATCAGATGGTGCAATCATTTGGTCTTTAGGATATATAATATCTATGTCTTCATTGTAGAGAACCCTAAAAAGAAAATCGTATGATGCCATACTACCTTTTGCAAGATAGATGCTATTAATATGTTTTGCAAGTAATCTCTTATCTGCAAGTATCTTTGTATCAATCGAAGGCATGAAGTCTTTTCGGAAGTATTCCAAAAAGTCTCCTGTTGTCTTATCTACATCTGCATAGTCTAACAGATTGTTTGCAGCGAATAATGCACCACCTTCAAAGGCATCAACCTTTGCAGTGTATCCACTATTCTGACCAACGATTGTTTCATCTGGTAAAAATTGTGCTTCGGTAAATATTTCAATGTATAGTTTATTAGTTGTACTTCCTATAACATCGATTCTTGCAGTTGCACCAGATGTTGAACCAACCACATATTCACCTATTTCCCAAGAACCAGTTTGTGACTGTCCAAGAGAATCTTGTTCGTATATAAACCTTGCACTGTCTAAAGGTGATGGAGAGAAGGTTGCAGTCTCTTGTAAAACTGAACCCTCTCCATCTTCTAAACCTATTTGGTCAAGGTCTGTACCCTGTTTATGAATAAGAATACCTTTCTCAAGAAAGTCAAAGTATGCAGACAAGAACTTTTTGAGTCCTTGTCCTTCCTCACTAATGTACTCTGGTAGGAGTTCATCAAGTTGGTCTACTAACCTATCATTGAGAATTGGCATTTAATTATCCTTATGCAACAGTGTAGTTGTGACCACCTATCACGACCCAACCATAAGTTGAACCTGTGTATAGCATGCATACAGTGTCACCAGCTGTGTTAAGTTCAACATATGAACCACCAGTAAATGTACCAGAAGGAGTCACACGAGTGTCCTTGGCATTATCTACTGCAAACACAAACCATTTGATTTGTCCTGTAGAACCATTTCCTAATGTAAGGATATCTCTAGTTCCACTTGAGCTACCTGTGATAAAGTGAGCATACTTACCTATTGTTGCAGTTGCAGCGTTTGAACTGTATGTTACAGCCTCTGCTGATTGTGCAAATCCAAGGTAGTCTGGAAGGTTATTTAAAACATTACTGACTGACACCTTTTTGTTTACTGGAGTTCCAGAAGGGTCGTCAATAACATGAAGCAAGTCTTCACCTGCGATGCCTGTCCCTAAATCGGACAATGCTGTTACTTTCTTATCTGCCATTTTTAGTTCCTCTCTAATTTAGCATTATTATAAACCCACATAATTGTGGGAATTCTACTTCATGCATATACATGAATCATAGTTTAGGAGTAACTAGAAGAGGATGTATATCCAACCCCAGCACTCGTATCACCAGATGCAATAGAGTCTGCGACTCCAGTTGCACTTATCAATGATGTGTTGATATCTAGAAGATTACTTCTGTATGCAACTGCATCATATGAATTCGGAATTACTGTAAAGTAAATAGTATCATCTGTATTAGATGTCTCTATTATGTTTATTCCATTTACAGTTATTTTACCATTTGTATAGTCTACAGTTCCTGCTTGAGTATCTGCATAGACTCTTGTTGAACCACTAAATGAATATCTTCGGAGATTACCTTCTCCATCATCATCAAAGTAGTATGTATCTGTATACCCAGATACTTTAAATCCTGTTGTGGTAGTTATACCACCATTTGCTTTATTGTATCCTACATTAGGACTATGGAATGAATTACCACTTCCAAACTCTACAGTATATCCTAATGACTGACTTAATGTAGGTGAAATTGACTTACGAAGTTTGATAGTTGTAATGTTCGAAAGAATCGAAGATTCTGCACTGTCTATATCTGATGTTAGAACTGAGTGCCTAAAGATACTATCAAAACCACTTAAGTAAGTACTGTCGTGTGTAACGATTGCAGCCCTTACTAATGTTTCTAATTCAGATGCAGTTTTAGTTGTTGCACGAGGATTGAATTTAAAGTTACAATCAATTATAATATCAATTATATTTGCATCAACCAACTCTGGTCTGACTGTTAACATATTTAATGAACGCAACTTATCTCTTAACAAAACCTTTTCTGAACTTGTTAGTTTGTTTACATTCTGAGAAGGTTTAATAGAAATAAATATCTTTCCATATTGTGGTGGGTTGTTATCTTCTCCACCCCAGACTGCAATTGAATCTGCGCCTGGATATAAAGTTTGTAGTTTAGATTTGTAATCGTCTACTGTTACTAATCTGTTTTGTGAGGTATAGAACTTGGAGGCTGCAAATCTAATTGATTCAATTCCTTCTTTATCTTTACCACCAGAGGATGCCTCTTTAGATGTAATAGTTACATCTGAATTTCCTGCTATTGCATCAGTCATTGTAAATATACTTGCACCTTCTGTATGTGTTTCGTTTGTTACCAAGTATGAGATTGTAATTGTATCTCCATCTAAAGGTTCTGCACTAATAACACCATCACCAAAATATATTTCAAAGAGACCTTGGTCATTCTCTTGAACATACCATACTTTACTATCTTTGTCCACTGAACTAATATCAGTTGATTGTGTCCACGCAGAAGTTGAACCACCAGTAGATGATATTGTAACTGTAACACTTGTAGTGTCTACTAAACTTTCTGTTAATGGAAATCTTTGATTTTGTATCTGACCATTATATGCAAAGATATCTGAGTTCATTGTCCCTTGAGATAACTTAAGGTCTTCAAATTTAAAGATACCATTTAATGGACTAATTGTTTTTGTTTCTAATAATACATATGGGAATACGAATCCATCATAAGTTGTTTTAAATTTATGTCCTCTATTAAGAGTTAATGATGAAGGTGTATTTCCACCAATCAAAGGATTGTTCACTGTTAAGTCAACTATTGATGAAGAAGCAGTTGCACTAGTAGGAGTATAACCAATCTCTTTTGCACGAGATACTACATTCTTTCTTATTTGTGCAGTGTCTAAAAACAATTCAGACGCAACCATATTTGCATTAAACGCGGACACATGTGAACTGTATGCAAGAAGGTCTATGAGTAAACTAATATTACTACCTTCAAAGTTGTAGTCTTTAAGAGTCGTCTGACCTTTAAGATATTCTTTTAAATTGGATGCAATATCATCGAAATCTAAATCGGTAATATTGACTTGTGAACTTTTTACTGTTGCCATTATCGTATTCTCTGTAGTATAACTTCTATTTCTTGAGGTTCTTGTACACCTCTGATTCCATAATGCAAGTTAACATGCATTGTGTTTGCCCTTGAATTGTTTAAATATATCTCTTCAATAGAAACTCTAGGTTCTAATTGAGTTATTGCTTCAATTATCTGTGACCTTATTTCAAACTTTGTTAAGTCATCTGCAAGTTCAAATAGGAGTCCCCTAAGATTTGCACCAAAGTTTGGTTTGAAAGGTCTCTCATAATTGTTAGTTAACATGATATTTCTTATTGACCTTTTAACTGCATCTATATCTTGCTTTAAAACTAAGTCACCAGAAGAAGGATGAGGTGTGATATTTAAATCAATATCAGTGTACCATCTTCTTGCAGTAATTTTACTTTTGTTTTTTAGATAATTCTGACTCATACTATTATTTATGTCCCTTCTAGTACTAGATTATCAATTGATATCTCTTTTGGAAAACCAATTGCAGTTAGGAATGTACATAGAGTAAATGGAATCGGAATCGATGATGGAATAAGGAATGATATTAGTTTAGTAAGTTTTTCTAGACATGCTTCAAGTAATATTTGAGGTAAGTCTTTTATAAATGAATCAAACTTATTTTTTATTTTCTGTGTATCCCAATTAGGAAAATCTATTTCTTTAAATTCACCACTTACATCTAAGTCAATTAAATCACCTATGGTTTTAGGTAATACATCTTCAAGTCCTAGAATAGAAGGTACTTCGGAAACAAAAGGTATTTCAAACTCAAGTAACATTTCTTTAAAGTCTTCACCCGCTTCTTCTGCTTGTTTCTGTAAGGACTTAAATAATTTTTCTGAGTCAAAGTCATATCCACCTTTAGGAACAGAAATAACAAGTTCAAGTAGGAATCCTATAGGGTCTGGTAATAACTCTACTATTTCTTTTACTGGTGACTTACCAAGAATTTCTCCTATACCAAGAAACATTGATTTCGATAATATAGTTTTTATTTCTTCTACTAATTCTTTCCAAGCTTGGGATAATTTAATATCTGGTACATCAATACCATTTGTTCCATCCCATTGTTCTAAGTTCCAACCATCCATTATTTTAGAGATGTCAACAGACTCTTCTAATTCTTTTAATAGTTCTGCTTTATATCCAGGCTCTGTAAATAATCTTTGACAATCAACTGTAATACCAAAAGGTGGTACTGGAATTTTTAATGGGATAGATAGGAACTCACATATTTTTACTATAGGATATAATTTAAATTCTTCTATAATACATTGTATCTTTCCTTCCCATTCTAATTCTGGAATATCTAGATTAACTTTATTCCATGTATGAGATAAAGGAAACGCACCTAATAATTCTTCAATAGGTTGAATATATTCCCAACCATATTGATTCCCTATTTGTATTATTATTTTTTCTAGGTCATCTGCACTAGGAATAACAACTTGAGGACATTCAATTGCAACTGGTGTTTGTGCTTCAGACATTATAATACCATCTTAACCATGAACCAATATAATCTAAATATTCTTTAGGATTCATCGTAAGCACTTCCATTAATAGATACTTTACCTTTTAATCTAATTGCTTTCTCACCATCGGTTGCATTAATTGTAATATGTCCACCATGAGAATTAAATGTAATATTTCCACCATCCTCTGTCTTACCTTTATATGCATTAATATTATAATTACCATTAGACAATTCAATATCGGCACTACCAGCAATTAATACTTTCTTATCTTTTAATATTATTTCGTAATTATTATTTGCAACCTTAAGAGTCATATCACCATCTCGTAGGAACTCTATTCTACTACCAGACCTGTGATATAAGTGCAACCTTTCTGCATTAGGAGTGTCATCCATCTCTAATATATGTCCACTCTCAGATTCAATCATATGATTATAAGGATATGCTGGAGATATACTTTGTCGAGTCGGTTCTTTAACAGATGTACCTTCGTGTTTTAATATAATATCATTGGGATAGGTTGCAGAAGACCCAATGATTGCATTTTCATTTACATCGGACTTTGAATCTTTGGTGTAGGAGTCCCTTGGATACCTTTCACCTTTGTCATTATTTTCAATGGTTGTACCAGAACCATCCACTGGAGTAACAGTAGTAAGAGTCGGTCTTCCCAGAGGTGCTGTGTCTAGAGCCCCTGTAAGAGTAAAGTTGCGACCATTCTGGGGTTTATCAAGACTTTCTGCATAATCGCCTTTAGAATCCCTTCTAGGGTCGTTAAAACCCTCATCTGCACTCCTTGTGACTGCATTATCCACTTTATTGTTCGGAATCTTCCATTTATCACTGGGTTTTCCAAATAATGAACCCAAAACCACGAAATCTTGCATTCCAGACTCATCTCGGTACATTCCCATGACTGTAGAACCTTCTACAAGTCCATGAGGAGATAATCCCAGTCCAGAAAGAGAAGGAGAGGTTACAGGCATAAGAACATCACTCCAAGGTAAATCTGGAGTCGGTATTAGGGATTTGTCGTCTGTGTGAAGTCCATAGACACGAACTCTCACACGACCCAAAGATAATGGGTCATGTCGGTCTTCTACGACACCTGTGTAGAAATTATTCTTTAATCCTGCGAACTCTGCCATGTTTTAATCCTTTATTATAACCATCTTTCCATATGAAATAAACCATAGGTATTAATATTACCATATGGAAAACCAGTACAATACTATCCATCTATATGTTTCCTTAACTTCTCTGAACTCCCATCAAGTCCCAGCAACTCTCTATAAAGTCGGTCTTTGGGGTCTATAATCTTAATCTTCGGAGTATGATTGAGAGGAAGTGTCTCGTTACTCTCATCCAATTGTATATAAGAACAAATAATAAGTTCATCACCTATGTCGGTCAAATGAGCACCAGCACCATTGACTGATACCTCATTAGACCCTCTAGGTAATGGTAGGACATAAGTTGTATGTCGGTTACCATTTGTTTTATTATATACATCAACCTGTTCATGAATAAGGAGTCCCACCTCATCCATCCAGTCTTCATCTATGAGAATACTACCCTCATAGTCTAAATCTACATCGGTACAGATACAACCATGTATCTTTGTACCTAATAAAGTTCTAATCATAATTTATTGTATCCAACAGACTGGATATACACACCAATAGGGATTAGCAAACCCTAACATCCATAGTATTAATATGAATAAAGGTATCTTTATCCAAGTCTTTCCTTCTGACCACTCTCTAAACCTTAGAGCATGTGGTACTAATTTATTATATAACCAATTAGTCATTTAAAATAACCATACTAATAGTGCAGTAAATAATGCACCCTTTAAAAAACAAAACCATGCTAATCCATATTCATCCATGTCTGTCACATCCAAGAAGGTGAACATCATCTTCTTATGTGAGTGTAGAATATTTTTTATCATACATTCTCCATTTCTTATTTAATATTTAGGAGTCCCATAAAAGGTCTAGGAGTCCCACCATAGGAAGCTTACTTTTTCTAATAAAACTTCCCAACATATTATATGGGGTTGCATAGCCCCTGCTTTTTTATTCTAGGAGTCCCATAGCACTGTGGCTAGCAGGTCTCAGAGAATTAATATTGTTGTGATAGTCCTAATCCTTCCCAAGTATCTGGATTGACTTGGAATCCATCTGTGGTACAGCTGAGCTGCGTCTCTAAGCCATCTCTATTACCCTTCCAAGTAATACCTTCTATCAATAACCTACCATTATGTTGTATCTCATCATGCTCACCACCTATCTGTGTGGGCATAGGTATGTCTACCTGTATAATCATACCAGCAGATATATTAGTTCTACCAGATAGTTGTATATTTATTCTATTGAGCTCAAAGAGTCTCTCTACTCTTGCTCTATTGTATACTGTATGTGTACCACCAGAGGATAAACTACCACCTGCTGTCTCTATCTTGTTACTGAATGCACTACTCTGATTGTAATTAAAGTTGACAGCAGCTCCAAATCGTTCTATAATAGGGTCTCCATGCACCGCGATAGGAGCGGGTGGCATTACTTCTCCCTCTGCACCACCATCATCTGGTACTCTGATACCCTCTGCACCCACTCTGAAGCTAGGGGCCACTGACAGAAGCTCCTTTTTATAAGTACCATCCTCTCCAATCTCGAATTGTTGCGTAAATTGACTATCAATATAGGTGATTTGCTTGGAGATTGTGTCATAAGATACTATCTTACCAGCATAAAGTGCATCTTGGTGACCTAAGAGAGTGTCAAAAGAGTCCACTTTGTTGTAGGAGAGGATGTCATTACCCACACCTACCTCATCATCGTAGTTTTCTGGGAGCTCTGCGCCTGAATCCCTTGGTGCAAACTCTACTCCACCATCCAGATACACTATGTTCTGCATGGTATCTATGTTACAGAACCTAAAACCATCAATAGCAGTCTGATAGAAGTAGTAAGAATTGCCATAAGGTTGATTAGAATCGTCTGAGGTGGAGTCTCTCAGATGCTCTAAGACCCTATGCACACTCCAATTAGGTGCTAGAAACCCAGATACCTCTCCCACATCACTATCGAATACAGAGAAGAAGTTACCGAGTTCCTTCCCCCCAGCTGTAAGGGGTTCAGAACCACTTTCTTGCTCAATAAAATTTAATTCTTCCTTACATATTTTATTCAATATATCCCCAGACTTCCCTCTATACATCCTAGAGAGTCTCTTAGTCTTTGCTTCATAGAGTAGAGGAGAGCATAAATCTAACTTATACATGACATGTGATAGGTTCTCAGAGGTATCTCTAAGGTAATTAGAGACATTAAATATACGAAACACTTGATTTATATGTTCGTCTTCTGGTACTTCTTCTTCATTACCCTGTATACCAGCAAAATGTATTCGAATATATTCTTGTCCAGTGAAATTAACCCTTGCAAATATGTTCATATTATCAAATATTGATATAGAACCTGTAAGGAACATCTGATATATACTCTCATTAATCTCAAAGGAGTCTACGAGATTACTTACATCCCATGAACTACCTTCATTGTTACTGATGGTAACTGCTATTAACCTATAAGAATTAGGTTTATTTAACCCTATTGCTTGACCCATATTATGCTCTTATGAAACTCTTGAATTCTCTGATGAGTTGTGGTATATATCGTGGTTTGATATACTTGATAGTTCTCTTGGAATCGTTATGTTCTTGCTCATAGTCGTTATTGGAAACTGCTGTATTACTCGTTGAAATAGTGGTTTTATTACCCTCTGAATCTGTATAGTGATGAGGTGAGTCTTGGAAATTCCGAACCGAACTGAGAGTAAAACTCTTGTCCGACTTGGAGCCTGTGACAGTTTCACCATTAACGAATACTCCCTGTATATCGTTTAATATGATTTGTTTATTGGTAGGGTCTATCTTGGTGACATATCCAAATGCCGAACTGGTAGAACCTACTACCTTTTCCCCTTGGAGAAATTTAGATGTATTTGATAGTACTATATCTCCTTGTGCCGAACTGACGAGTGCTTTGCCTGAATATTTTCTTGCAATATATCTCTCTAGTACTCTTTGAGACTTTGGCCAGTCACTATGTACTGCAAGTTCTTCATTAACCATCCAGAATAACCAGTATAAAGTTGCATCTCCATACAGTTTAGTTGCAGTTACATCTGGTCTATCTTGGTCTTGTACATAGTAATATTCGTATCCTGCGACACCCTCTATTGCATTTGATTGTATTCGTATACTTCTGAATATATCTTTTGCTTTAATTAAATTACCATCGTTTTTAAGGTCAAAATCCATACTTGGATAGTGTTTAAAATATTGCTCTGCCATGTCTTAATCTCCACCAGACTGACTACTTGTCTGATTGCCTGTATAATTGTTTCTATTTGGTATTGGGGAATCGTGTTCGAACTTATACCCAACATGATGTGTCAGATTTCCCATGGGGCCACCACCAGGCAAAGCAGTCATATAAGAACCTTTTCTTCTTGCCCTTCTTACATCTCTATCAGTTGGTTCTACACCATACTTCTCTCTATAGAGTTTTCTGAATTCTTCCTCACTATCTGTTTTATATTCAGTAGTCTCCATTGTTGAATCACTATTGTGATTATTATATTCAAAGTCTTGTATTTCATCAAGAACATGTTGTCTTGCACCCTCTGCTTTTGCACTTACTCTACCGACATATCTAAGTCTATCTAGGTTCAATATCTCTTTAAATGTAAGGGTCATTATGACTCCATTAGGATAATGTTGTACTCTATGGTTCTTAGCTTTATTTACACCACTCTCATCGAAGTTATCATCTGATGCTCTTCCTGCCTCTATTTCTTCTCTAATAGACTTTCTATCTCTTGCTTCTGCACCAGCACTCTCAATGAATGACATATCCTTTCCACCAGAATAGTCTACATCTACAGATGCAAGGAAACAGTTTTGTGGATGTTCTATATGTCCTAATATAGGCCCCATGAAATTGATTTCCCATTCTGGTGGTAATATCATGATTCTAGGGTTCTTTTGTGATGACATAGGTAAGGCCATTAACTTAAACCAATGGATTATTTCTGTTATTTCTTTTGAATCTGATTCGTTATATGGGTTTAAATTAAAGGTATATTGATGTTCTCTCATTGTAACACCTTGATATCCTAAAAACTTAGGGTTACCTGTTGCAATACCTTCTTCCATTGACCTCATTGCAACCATACTCTGTTTCATTCCTTCTGTCATTTCACCGAATATATCACCCATGTCTGGCCAGTCCCAATTCATTAGGTCATTTACAGCAGCATCTCCTAGTCCTACCTCTTTTACATCGTAGTCAACTTGAACAGTATCCTTAACATTGTTAGGGAAATATAATGCAATAGTCACATCTTTATTCTGGAAGGTTGATTTTTCACTCTTACCCTTCTTCCCATTAGTACCTGTAACAACACTACCACCATGAGATGAACCTGTATCTGAATATAGAGTACCAGTCATATGCTCACCTTCTATTACTCTAGGTAGTGTTCTGAATATAACCCAGTTATCAATGAATCTATTATTAGATGTTGGAAACTTCATCATTGCTCTTTCTTTAGGAGCCCCTTTTGCATCTTTGGAACCAGCATCTGAATTAGGCATTTTTATCTTTAACCTTCTAGCCTCTCCTGCTAGTGCAGCCTCTTCTGTTATTTTAGATGGAACATTGGATATGTTAATACCAGTCTTCATTGCAATCAAGTCATCTAATGCACCAGATATCTTGGAGTTGAATAATGCTTGTTTACCACCTAGTGCAGAATTGAGGTCTTCCTTAATTGACCCCAATATAGACTCTTTTAGATTCTTGAAAAATTTCATATAAATACTCTCTATAGATTTAGTTATGTATAGAGTATTTATATGAGTTACAAGGGAAGATTCAAACCAAAACAGTATAAAAAGTATAAAGGTGACCCCACCAAGGTTGTGTATCGTTCTATGTGGGAATTAAGATTCATGAAATATTGTGATAAGAACCCTTATATACTTGAATGGTCAAGTGAAGAGGTCATAATACCTTATCGTGGATTAGATGGTAAAATCCATCGTTACTTCCCAGACTTCAAAATAAAATATAGAAATGCAAGGAATGAAATGATTGTAGAGATTATTGAGGTCAAACCTAAAAGACAAACCAAGAAACCCACCAAGAAAAACAAACCTTATGGTAGATACTTGAAAGAAGCACGAACCTATGGTATCAATCAACTGAAATGGGAAGCTGCAGAAGAGTACTGTAAGGATAGAGGTTATAAATTTAGAATAATTACCGAAGACCACCTTGTAAAATGACCTAAATACTATCATGGCAGGTAAACTATTTGACAAATTAGAACGAGAAGCATTTCGTGGTGGTATTCAAGCAAGAACCCAAGAATCCATGAGATGGTTTCGTACTCGTGTATCTCAAATAAAAGGTGTAAGTAGACAAGAACTACTAAGGGATGCAAAGAAAAGAAAGAGACAAATATTTGGTGACATGTATATGTACATGTACGACCCTAAACACAAGAAGACACTACCTTATTATGATAGGTTTCCCTTGTGTATACCAGTAGAACCTGCTAAAGGTGGATTTTATGGATTGAATCTACACTATCTACCACACTCATTACGAGCACAATTTTTAGACGCATTGTATGATAGGACAAATAACGATAAATTTGATGAGACAACAAGATTTAGATTAACATACGATTTACTTAAGAGTATAAAGGGTAAACCTTACTACAAGGCATGTTATAAACATTACCTCTCAACCCATGTAAGAAGTGGATTTGCAAAAGTAGACAGTGCAGACTGGGAAATTGCAATATTCTTACCAATAGAATCATTTAAGAAATCCAGTATGCAAGCAGTCTGGAAAGAAAGTAGGAAAAAAATGGCATGAGAATAGATAGATTTAAAGCACAGATAGACAATCTACAAAGAGCAAATAGATACAATGTATCTTTCTTTGGTACTGGTGGTAAGAACAGTGGACTTGCAATAAGAGGAATTAGATGTGAAACTGCAGCTTTGCCTGGCAAAGGATTCTTTGCAGTAGAAGATTCAGAGTATGGCCCGAAGAGAGCAATAGTACATAAACCACAATACGATGCATTTGATTGTTCTTTCTATTTAACCAACGATATGGAAGATAGAGAGTTGATTGAGTTATGGATGAGTACTATGAATGGTGGTTCTAGTCAAAATTTCCATAGTAGATACCATGATGATTATACTGGACTGATATATCTAGAAGCATTAGATAATACAGATGGTGTCAATTATAGATGTATAATGACCGATGCATTTCCAGTGCAATTAGGTGTTGTCAATTTTGGTTATGCAAATTCAGAAGTACAAAAGTTTAATGCTCAGTTTCGTTATAGATTCTGGGAAAGTGAGTTCTTGAACTCAAAACAAGATGGTTTAATTACTGGGTTTATGGATAAACACATAAGTAAACTAGAGAATAAGGTAAGAAGAAAAGTTGAGGATGCAGTCTTCGGCTAATATTGAAATAGGAGTATATTATGGGATTACCTAAATTAAATTCAGTGGAGTACTTTGGTACACTACCGATATCACAAATAGAAGTGAAGTATAGACCTTTTAATGTGAAGGAACAAAAGATTTTGTTACAAGCATTAGAAGAGGGGCAAACGAAAGGGATTGCCAATTCATTGATAGGATTGATAGAGTCGTGTGCAGAACTCCAAGCTGATAACTGGCAAGTAGAAGACTTATCCAATACAGATTTAGAATGGTTATTTGTACAAATAAGAATGAAATCTGTAGGTGAAACTACTCAAATAAGATTGGGATGTAAGAAACAAAGTTGTGATGGACATACCCCAATTGAGATTGAGTTTGATAAGATGGAGATTGAAGGTGAACTAAGAGACAATAGAGTTATGCTAACAGATGATGTTGGTGTAGTTTTAAGGTTTCCAAGTTACACTGATATGCAAGAGATATATGCAGATGCTGAAGGTGAAGGTCATGTGACCAACAATCTTTTTGAAGTCTTGAATAGATGTATTATTCAAGTATTTGATGGTGAAGAAGTTCATGAAATTCATGAATTTACCGCCAAAGAAGTAAATGACTTCGTTGACAATCTTCAAATTGACCAGTTCAATATTATGATGGATTGGTTTGGTTCAGTTCCAAAGATGGTATATAAAGTAGATTACGAGTGTGAAGAGTGTAGTTTAAGACAACAACAAACACTAGAAGGGTTACAGAATTTTTTCGTATAGCCCTTTCTCATGAGACACTAGCAAACTACATACAAACTAACTTTGGGTTAATCCAACATCATGGTTGGTCATTAACAGAATTGGACTCGATGTATCCATGGGAAAGGGAAATATACATTTCCTTACTATTGCAACACCTTGAAGACCAAGAGTTGCAATCTAAACAGGCTCAAAATAAATAATAGGAGAGTATTATGAGTGACAATAGAGATAGATTTGGTGGAGACATGAGTCGAAACGAAGTCGAAATGGACTTATCGAAGTTTATGGAGATGATTCAAGAGAATGGTGCCCTTAAAGATGAGATACGAGACCTTAAAGCAAACGATACAGTGAACCCTTGGCAAAAGTGGGTACACCTTGCAAGAACAGTTGACGCATGGAGAATATGGCCTCGTGCATTCTTAAGTGTTTACATATTCTTGGTGTACTATGCAGCTATTTGGTTCATGGAATTACCAGAACCTTCAATGGAACAATCTGGTCTTATCAGTATTCTGGTAGGTGCTGGAGCAGCATGGTTTGGACTATATGTTAATAGTGCAGCTAAAGAACATTCAACTAACGCAGAAAAATAGATAAATACTACTATGGCAGAACTAACAGATAGCGAAAAGAAAGCTCAACAAGAAACAATGGAACTCCAAGCTAAGTGGTTAGAAACACTTAGTGTTAAGATGGATACTTTGGTTGCTGAGACCAAATCTCAATCTTCTATGGATACTGTTAAAGCTTTTAAGCAAGCACTGAAAGAAGGTGGTGCATCAACCGAAGATGAGGAAGCATTACAAAATAAACTTGGGTTAATGCAACTTGGTTATTCTGAGGATGATGCAGACCTAAGAATATCTGCCAATAAGATGTTGAAAGCAAATCAAGAAGAACAAAAAAGACTGACAGATTTACAAGAAGAGTTTGGTGGGTTAACTGCAAGGGATAGCACTATTCTCAAGCAACTCCAATATGATGAAGAGAATATGATTAACATGCGTAAGTTTGGTAGGAATCTTTCTTCAATGGAAAAAGGTCTTATGTTCTTTTCGAAAGATTGGGTTGAAAAGTTATTAGAACAAAATCGTGACAAAGAATCGGCACTTAATAAACCATGGCAAGGCCTTGGTGCAGACTTAAGAGGTGACTTTGATAAAGTTACTGCATTCCTAGGGCCTGCTGCTGGTGCATTACAAAACCTACCATTCCTTGGTACTATAGCAAAATTTGCTGGTAATTTAATCAAGAAACAAATTGCAAACTTCATTATCTGGAGAAGGGAAAGAAAATTAGACCGAAAACACCAGAAGAAGGTAGAAAAGCAAAATGCAGACTCTAACAAAATGCAGAACAAAGAGTTAGAGGATAACTTAAGAAGAGATGCAAAAGCATTCATTGCTCCTCAATCAAGTTTAACTGGTGGACTCAATGAACCAGATGTTGATAAAGGTGAAAAAGGTGAAGGTGATGGTGGATTGTTTGAAGCTGCTGCTGGAGCTGCAGCACTAGGTGCAACTGCACCAATATTTAATCCTGCGACGATGACAGCATTTGTGACTGCATCTGCACTTGCAGCTGCGGGTCTACTTTTATTAGGTGCTGGTGTTGCAGGCTTTATTGCATTGGTTGGATTAGGTGCTGGTGCAGCTATTGGTGCATTGATGAAGGGATTTGCAAATGGGATTGCATCGTTTGAAGAAACTGGTGCAAATGACTCCCTTGAGAGGATGGAAAAGATAGACATGGTTAAGGTTGCAGCTGGTCTTGCAGCGTTGGCTGGTGCATCTGTCCTTAATTCAATTGCTGGATTGATAGACCTATTACCTGGCGATTCAAATGTATATACAAAACTAGGTGAAGATGCAGCTGGATTTGCAAATGCAATCAATGGTAGTGGATTCATGGACATTGATACTGAAAAGTTCAATAATAGTGTCGATATGTTATTTGGTGCATCTATGCAAAGTTCTTTTGCTGGATTCTTATCTTGGTTTAAAGGTGATGCAACACCATTTACTGATATGGGTCAAGATGTTGCTGGATTTGCAAGTGCAGTTAAACCATTCATGGACATGGAAACAGATACCTTTGTAGATAACATAACCAAAATCAAAGAGGCAATGGCAGACTTTGAATTACCAGAGAATAAAGATGGATTACTTAAGAGTTTATTTGGTGAGTCTGGTGTTGACCAATTAGCATCCCTTGCAAAAATCAAATTCGTAGACCCTCATCTGGGTTCAAATATGGTTGCTTTAGGTGCTGGTGTTAACAGTATATCAGCTGGTCTTGAAGACTTAGATTCTAGTAAACTAAAATCATTTGTCAAACAAATTGATGACTTTGAGAATATAACTCTAAACTTTGGTGCAAGTCCAACTACTGCTGGTGCAACTTTTGATGTAAAAGGTGGTGGTAAAGCAGAAAATGTCAATAATGTAGTGACACAAATTGTACCTACATCAAATCAGATGAGAGTACAAAAGAACTTTGCTGCAACTGGTACTGCACATAGAAACAGTCGTGCAAACCATCACATCCATTCTACACTACATTAACCTTAGTAAAGGTGACTAAAGAATCATCATCCACTTCAACTAGAATGTGGTCACCCTCTTTCCAATTACCTTGTGTTAAGGTATCAAGAGTTAACTCTGAATCTAATTGTATCTTACAATCTTCTGTTCTGTAGATATCATAATCTGCGAATGTAATTTTACCTACCGAGTAGGTCTCGTACTTGGAATAACTCATGATGTTATTCTCCTATTCTGATTTGTATTTTTGGTGTCTTGGAATGACTTTGGTTTTATCCTTATGGACTCGTGTTACACTATGGTCTGGTTGATGCTTGCGTGACTTTATCTCTGGTTTCTTCTTACCGAAGATTTTTTCCCAGTTATCACCATATAGTTCTTCATTAGAATCTCTTCTCTTAGAACCTTTGCCACCATGCCAGTTACTCATTATCTTGTCTCTTGGAAAAATTAGAATTGTTAAACCTGCCCCTCAGTCCCGCAGTCTAACCGATATCCTCTGCCGCATTTGATATCTTACCTCGATATGTATACCCAAACCTCTTCCATCCTACTTGGTATATCTCTCTGGGTCTCAGTGTTAACCCAGTCCCCTCAATCCTATTAGTGCATAGTATATTTATAATTCAATAACTTTAGGATTGTGTATCCTTACACATCATTTGCAAGTTTTTGGAAGTATGAGAGTGACTCATCTTCATCTACATCTGCACTTGCAGTTGTAGGTTCTACAATTGATGGTTCTGGACTTGGAAATGCAACATCATCCA
>Ga0115011_10000486_pt1 | contig 32311 bp, 25 predicted proteins | sample TroAtlMetagenome_2_FD_88705 | JGI IMG/M metagenome (GOLD analysis project Ga0115011, IMG submission 88705) | Marine eukaryotic phytoplankton communities from Atlantic Ocean - Tropical Atlantic ANT8 Metagenome | ecosystem: Environmental > Aquatic > Marine > Oceanic | place: Tropical Atlantic... | reverse complement strand
GTCCGCCAGCTCCACTGCCGGCGACATTATTTAGGTCCACCCCTACTTCACGAGCGAAGCGGCGAATGGCAGGTCCTGCTGCAATATCACCACTGTCAGCGGCTGCGGTTGCGGGAGCTGGGGCTGTGGGGACTGGTGGTGTTGGCTCAGGTGTTGGTTCAGGTGTTGGCTCAGGTGTTGGCTCAGGTGTTGGTTCAGGTGTTGGTTCAGGTGTTGGTTCAGGTCTTGGTTCAGGCTTAGCAACTGGAGCTTCTATGGCAGGTACGTCTCCACCTTCAACGGTAATTAGAATTGCTCCAATATTCACTGTCTGCCCAGGTTCGACGTCGACACTAACAACAGTTCCGGAGACAGTTGCTGGTACAGGAACCGACGCTTTATCGGTTTCTACTTCCACGATGTCATCGCCTTCGGAAACGGTGTCTCCAACGCTTATAAATACTTCTAAGATGTCTCCGGACTCGATTCCGTCGCCAAGTTCAGGGAGTGTAATTTCAGTGGCCATGTTTTGTATGAAACTTCTAAGGTAAAGAAGAATGTTGTTAAGTTACGCGTACAGCGGGCTGACCTTGTCCGGGTTGATTCCCAGGTCTTTAACCGCATCGGCAAGTTTGCTTTCGTCAAAGTTCCCCGCTTTGGCCAGTTGTGTCAGAGCAGCCAAAGCGATGTGTTTACCATCGACTTCGAAGTGGTCTCGTAGCGTTTCACGAGTTTCGCTGCGTCCCATCCCGTCCGTTCCCAGTACGCAGTAGTCACCAGGAATCCAGGGAGCGAGTTGTTCACCGACAGCTCGTACATAGTCTGAAGCAGAGATGAATGGTCCTTCTTCTTTCTTCAGTGCCTCTTCCAGATAGGAAACCTTTGGTTTTTCGTTTGGGTGAAGTCGATTCCAACGTTCGCATTCCTGAGCTTCACGGCGAAGTTGTGTGTAGCTGGTGACACTCCATACTTTACTTCCGATACCGAATTTCTCACTGAGAATTTGTTGGGCATCATTGGCAGAGCGTAGGATAGCACCGCTACCAAACAACTGAACATTTGGCTTCCCTTTGTCTGCTTTGACCGGATCGAAGTTATAAATTCCTTTGACGATGCCTTCCTCAACTCCGTCAGGCATTGCAGGCATGACATAGTTTTCGTTTTCGGCAGTGATATAGTAAATCGCCGTTTCGTCTTCCTGATAAAGCTTTTTCATGCCTTCAAGCACGATGACAGCAGTTTCATAAGCGTAAGCGGGATCGTAGGAGCGGACGGTGGGGAAAGCGATCGTATTAAGCAGACTGTGTCCGTCCTGATGCTGCAGGCCTTCGCCATTGAGTGTTGTTCGTCCAGCAGTACCACCAATCATAAAACCCTTGACTCGAGTATCGGCTGCTGCCCAAATAAGGTCACCGATTCGCTGCAGGCCAAACATGCTGTAGTAGATGAAGAACGGAATCATGTTAATTCCGTGTTGGGCATAGGAATTTCCGGCTGCGATAAAAGAGGACATACTTCCTGCTTCGGTAATACCTTCTTCCAGAATCTGTCCATCCCGGGCTTCTTTGTAGTACAACAGTAATTCCGAGTCGACCGGATCATAAAGTTGTCCGGCATGTGCATAGATTCCGACTTGTCTGAACATTCCTTCCATCCCGAAGGTACGCGCTTCGTCAGGGACGATTGGTACGATATATTTACCAATTTGCTTATCGCGGCAAAGCTTGGTGAGTAGACGTACGAAGCCCATGGTGGTGGACATTTCTTTGCCTTTGCTGTCACCCAGCATGTCTTTGTAGTCTTCCAGTGATGGAATGTAATCCATTTTAGGACCAGCTTTTGGACGAGCTGGAAGTGGTCCCCCAAGCGCCTCACGTCGCTCAGCCAGATAGTTCAGTTCGACACTACCGTCAGCAGGTTTGTAGAACGGAGCGTTGGCGACATCCTCATCGGAAATAGGAATTCCAAATCGACTTCGGAATTCCAGTAGTTCCTGTTCGTTAAGTTTCTTCTGGTTGTGAGCAACATTTCGGCCTTCACCGGCTTCACCCAGACCATACCCCTTAATGGTCTTTGCTAGGATAACCGTTGGCTTGTCGGTACTTTCCATTGCGGCTTTGTATGCCGTATAGACTTTCTTCGGATCGTGGCCGCCTCGGTTGAGCGATTCTAGTTGATCGTCGGAGTAGTTCTTTACAAGTTCAAGTAATTCCGGGTATTTTCCAAAGAAGTGCTCGCGAATGTACGAACCCGGCATCCCGGTATATTTTTGATACTGACCGTCCACGACTTCATTCATGCGTTTAGCTAGCAAGCCTGTCTTGTCTTTCGACAGCAGGTCATCCCAGTCGCTCCCCCAGATGACCTTGATGACATTCCAACCGGCACCACGGAAAGCGGCTTCCAGTTCTTGGATGATCTTGCCATTACCTCGAACAGGACCGTCGAGTCGTTGTAGGTTACAGTTAATAACCCAGATAAGGTTGTTCAATTTTTCACGAGAGGCGAGTGTGATCGCTCCCAGTGTTTCCGGTTCGTCGGTTTCACCATCACCCAGAAATGCCCAGACTTTAGTCTCCGAGGTATCTTTGATTCCACGGTCACGCAGGTATTCGTTGAAACGGGCCTGATAGATGGACATGATGGGCCCAAGTCCCATTGATACGGTCGGGAACTCCCAGAATTCTTCCATCAACCAAGGGTGAGGGTAAGATGAGAGTCCTTGTACGTCGCGAAGTTCGCGGCGGAAGTGTTCGAGATTGTCTTCTTGTAAACGACCCTCGAGGAATGCGCGGGAGTAGATTCCGGGAGAAGCGTGACCCTGGAAGTAAACCTGATCCCCGTCATATCCAGACTCGCCACGACCTTTGAAAAAGTGATTAAAGGCGACTTCGTAAAGCGTCGCTGCAGAAGCAAAGGTTGAAATATGCCCACCGACACCAGGGAATTTTTTGTTGGCCTGCTGCACCATCGCCATCGCATTCCAGCGGATGATACTCTTAATGCGTCTTTCGATTTCCCGGTTACCGGGATACGCAGGTTGCTGATCGGGTGGGATGGTATTGATGTAGGGGGTGTTAGAAGCGATCGGTAGGTCAACACCGTTACGACGAGCCGTGCTGTCAAGCACGTTCAACAAGTATTGAACACGTTCCGTGCCGGCTGATTGCAATACGTATTCAAGAGAATCAACCCATTCCTGAGTTTCAGCGGGGTTAGAATCGACCTGATTGGCCACGGCAGGCTCTTCAGAAGCTTGGGAAGCTGTCTTCGCTTCGGACATTCGACTATACCTTACACGTTTTATTGGATAACGAGCCAAGCTAGGTTGGACTCATATTAAATTCAAAAAACATTTATACCGGCAGAAAGATTTACCTTCGATATTCAAATATCATACCCTCTTTGCGGTAGTTTTGTTTAGAGGGGATTTGCTATATCGACCGCTCGGAGTAGGGAAAATAGCGAAAAGAAAGGAACAACCCGACAATTACGGGATATTCACCAACAGCCTATTACCGATTGGTAGGAAAGAATGCCTGCGATTAAGCTCTATTTTTTCCGGGGCTTGTACATCTCTACGGCAGTACCGTAATAGATTTCACCGGCATTCATCACAGTTTCACTGAGTGTTGGATGAGGATGAATCGATTCGGTGAGATCTTCTACTTCGCATCCCATTTCAATTGCGAGCACAACTTCGGCAATCAATTCACCAGCGCCGGGACCTACCATGCCACAACCAAGTACTCGGTTGGTGGCCGGATCAATTAGTAATTTCGTGAGGCCTTCCGTGCGGCCTAGGGCTTGAGCACGTCCGCTGGCTGCCCAGGGATAGCTGGCAATTTCGTAGGCCACATTATTAGTTTTCGCTTCGTTCTCAGTCAGACCGGCCCATGCGATTTCCGGGTTAGTGAACATGACAGCCGGGATGCACTTGTGATCCCAGACTTCCTCGTGCCCAGCAATATTGGCAACCGCGATCTTGGCTTCATGCGTCGCTTTGTGAGCGAGCATCGGATCACCGGCGAGATCTCCGATGGCATAGATGTTGGGATCGGCTGTAAGTTGGCGGGCATCACAGACGACAAATCCTCGGTCTGTTACTTTGACCTGAGTGTTTTCGAGGCCCAAGTTTTGTGAGTTTGGGCGACGACCAACGGATACCAGGACTCGGTCATACCGACGAGTGTCATGAAGCGCTGGACCTTCGAAGGTAACCTCAACCTGATCGTCGATGACCGTCAGTGAACCAACTTTAGTATTTGTGTAAATTCGCTCATTGAATAACTCGTCCAATTTCTTGCGAAGCGGCTTGATGAGATCCCGGTCAGCCATAGGGACCAGACCGTCTGCAAATTCAACGACAGACACTTCTGTTCCCAGATTGGCGTAGACAGTCCCCATTTCCAGACCGATGTAGCCTCCCCCAATCACAAGCATTGATTTTGGAATGTCGGCCAGTGCCAACGCTCCAGTGGAGTCCATGACACGCTCGGAATCGAGTTTCCAGGGGCCCGGCATGGCTGGTGAAGAACCTGTCGCCAGAATGCATTTATCGAAGGTTAACTTGCCCCCTTCCGGAATGGACTCGTCATCCCCTTCGAGCAGAAGAGTGGTCGAGTTTTCGAAGGTACCTCGCGCAGTAATCACCTTTACCTTTCGGCGTTTGGCCAATTGGCCGAGTCCGCCGGAAAGAGTGGATATGACTTTGTCCTTGCGCGTCCGAACCTTGTCAATATCGATCGCAGGTTCGGAGTATGACACGCCCCAGTCACTTGTAAGTTCTTCCACTTCACTCATCACGTTAGCAACGTGAAGGAGTGCTTTGGAGGGAATACAACCACGTAGTAAACAGGTACCGCCAAGACGGGATTCCATTTCTACAAGTGTAACTTCGAGTCCCTGATCGGCTGCCATGAATGCCGCAGCGTAACCACCTGGACCTCCACCGAGTACAACAACGGGAGCGTGCATAGGATTCCTATCGAGACATAAATTCGACGACCGTGTTGCCATCTACCGGCAAGCTGATGTCGGAAGCACCGGGATTACCAGCAACAGTGATTCGCAGTGTTTCAGTATCGGATGCAAGCCAGTCACAAGGTTCACCTAGGGCCAAGCTGGAAACACCTTGATACATCTTCAGAAGATTGTTGCGGCGACGAACAGTAATGACATCCCCTGCTCGTACCTGATAGGAAGGTTTGTTGGTGCGAACACCGTTTACCAGAAAGTGACCGTGTACCACACCCTGACGAGCCTGTGGACGAGTGAGTGCGAAACCGGCACGACGAACCACATTGTCCAGACGGCGTTCGCAGTACAGCAACAGCATTTCCCCGGTGTTTCCCTTCTTACGACTTACATCGCTAAAGTAACGACGTAGCTGGCGTTCACCGAGTCCATAGTAATGCTTAATTTTTTGTTTTTCTTGTAAACCTTGACCGTAATTAGAGGTACGGCGTGGGCGAGTGTGCATCCCCGGAGGGGATGGACGACGGTCAAATGCACGTGCGGAACCTGCATCTTCATAAACGAGTGTACCGAGGCGTCGGTTAACTCGAGCTTTTGCACCTGTATAACGTGCCATAACGATGTCTCCTATTGGGTTAGTTCAGAAGCCAGAAACCAGTTCCTGAGTCTTCTGATTGGGCGGCTGACGCATCGATCTGTCTGTTCAATGCCACCCAGGGAGGTAATTCAAATAAGTTGTAAACAATTATCATGAGCCTATTATTCCGCATCCTCAAGGGGGAAACTCGAAAACTCCGGATTTACACCGCAATAAACCTCGTTTCAACAGGTACTTGACTCTCCGAAACACCGGAATAATCGTCTAAATCATTGGTTTTACCAAATTGCAAAATGGGTTTTTGCTCACCTAAGCAGCCTTTCCGAGTGCTTGATTATTTGTGATAATAAGAGAGCAAAGAGTCTTTTGATTTTTGGATTCTTAAACCCCTCCTGGAACGTACTTTCCCGTTCCTTAAATATTCCCACCCATCCTAGCAAACTATGGTCCACAGCATTAGCAAGGCCGGTTTTCACTAAGAACATGAAGAAGTACTCACGGTTAATTGTCTCGTTGGTTGTTGCAGGTTATTTGCAGCCAGTTTTGAGTGCTCAGGATTTACTATCTCCTGAAACCACCATTGAACAGGCGGTAGATCATTACATTCAGGCCGAGCAGGCTACGGGCAACATCACCCCTGCTCCGCAAGCAGATGACTACATTTTGTTACGTCGGACAATGCTTGATCTGATAGGTCGTATTCCAACGGTGGCTGAAGTTGAGGCATATGTTGCTGACGAAGATCCGGAGAAGCGAGTGAAGCTGGTGGATCGCTTAATGCAGCAACCAGAATTCGTAGAGCAGCTTGCTTACGATCTCAACAATATTCTGGCCCCAGCTGGGAAGACAGATCTGGAATTATACCTGGCTGATGCATTGAACAACAGCAAAGGCTGGGGCAATATCTTTGCCGACATGATTTATGGTAACTATGAGGAAGAGATGCCGAAACAGGCCATGCAGTTTGTCAATCTTCGTATTAATGACATTGATAACCTTACCAATGCTACGAGTGCACTTTTCTTTGGCGTTAATATCAGCTGTGCAAAATGTCACGACCACCCCTTGGTGTCCGAATGGACTCAGGCTCACTTCTACGGAATGAAGTCCTTTTTTAACCGCTCGTTTTCCAATGGTGATTTTGTTGCCGAGCGTGCCTATGGCGAGATTAAGTATGCCAATACAAACGGCGAGCAACTTGATGCGAAACTGATGTTTCTTACCGGTAGTGTTATCGAAGAGCCCGAGCCTCTTCTGCTGGACGATGAAGCTAAGAAGAAAGAGAAGGCAGAACTCGAAAAGTTGAAGAAAGATAAGAAACCAGCTCCGGCACCGGAGTTTAGCCGCCGGGCCCAGTTGATTGAGATTGCACTTCGTGAAAACGATCGTGATTACTTCTCCAAAAACTTGGTGAATCGCATGTGGAATCGGATTTACGGTCACGGTTTGGTTATGCCGCTGGATCAAATGCATCCGGAAAACCCACCAAGTCATCCTGACCTGCTGGATTGGTTAGCTCGCGATACTTACAACAATGACTACAATATCCAGCGATTGATTCGTGGTCTGATTCTTTCCAAAACTTACAGTCAGGACAGTGTTTACGGCGGTGAGAAGCGTCCAGCTAAATTCTGGTTTGCGACGGCTAATGTGAAGCCAATGTCACCACGGCAGTACGCAGCAGCTTTGGCGTTGGCGTCTCGCAATCCGGCTCATTTTGATGATCCCAATGAAGCGGTTAGTCGTATTCGAAATGAGGTGAAAGCTCACCGTGGGTGGGAAAGGAAATTTGTCGTTCCGGGTGAGCGGTTTCAGGTAAGTGTGGATGAAGCTTTACTTTTCAGTAACGCCGATGAATTTAAAGATAAGACCAAAGTGGCTAACGACCGTTTGGGCGGCGAGTTAGCCGCGATTGAATCTAATGAAGCATTGGTGCAGAGAGCAATTAAAACTGTTTATTCACGGCCTGCAACTGCCGAGGAGCTGGAAGCTATTTCAGCCTATGTAGCTGCTAGAAGTGATCGTCGTGAAGAAGCGATTTCGCAGATTGTATGGGCTTTACTGACGAGCAGTGAATTACGGTTCAATCACTAAGCGTTGATTTCTTTGTGAATAAGGTTTTTAGCGGTTTTGAGAACCGAAAGATATAATAGAAGTAAGAATCGGTGAAGCGTCGAAGCTTGACTTATATGTGATAGAAAAATTGGAGTGAACATGTCTGTGAACACTGATCGCCGACGATTTCTGGGTGGTGCCGCCGCTGCTGGTGTAGCTGCTAGTTCGATGAACCTGGATGTCCTGAAAGCCGAGTCGCTTTCCAACGAGCTCAAAAAGAGTGGTAAGCGAGTGTTGTTGTTGTGGCTGGCTGGTGGTGCTAGTCAGCTTGAAACATGGGATCCCAAGCCGGGTCGTTTGACAGGTGGTCCTTATCAGGCGATTCAGACCAGCTTGCCAGGGGTTCAGATTTCTGAGTTGATGCCCAAAATGGCTACTCGTTTGCATAATACGGCTATCATTCGTTCATTGAATACTCAGATTGGTGACCACGGTGGTGGGGCTCGTTTGATGCATCTTGGTCGACGTGACGAACCCAACCTGAAGTATCCAGACATGGGAAGCGTGCTCGCTCGCGAACTTGGTCGTCCTGACCTTCAGGTTCCTGATTATGTCTCGTTCTACACGGCGACCGAAGGTCGTGGAAATGCTGTCGGGCAGCCTGGGTTCCTTGGAGCTCGTTATGCTCCGATGTTCCTGACAACAGACAACAAACCAGCGAACCTGAGTCGTCTCGAAGATATTACCGACCTGGACCACAAAGAGCGTGCTGATCTGCGTGACTTATTGAGTAATCGATTTGCAAAAGGTCGTGTTTCAGAATCACTCGGTAGTCATAATGTTGCTTACGGTCGTGTTCGCGGATTAATGAGTAGCGAGAAGTTGTTCGATCTGTCTGACGAACCACAGAAAGTAAAAGATCGTTATGGTAAGAGTCTGTTTGCTCAGCAGGCATTGGTGGCTCGCCGACTGATCGAAGCCGGTACTCCGTTTGTGAAAGTTGCCCGGGCATGGTGGGATAGCCATGGTCAGAATTTTGAGACGCATCTCGAACTGGTGACCGAACTCGACCATGTGATGTCCACTTTGCTGGAGGATCTGGAAGAACGTGGATTATTGGAAGACACACTGGTTGTGACGCTTGCCGAATTTGGACGTACCCCCACGATTAATGCAAGTCTGGGCCGTGACCACTTTGCACGTGCGTGGAGTGCTTCTCTGACGGGTTGTGGTATCAAGGGTGGTACTGTTTTTGGTGCCACCGATGAAGATGGCCAGCACGTGAAAGATAATGAGATCGGAGCAGCAGAAATGTTCGCCACGATTTATAAGGCTGTAGGTATTGATCCTCATCATGAGTATTTTGTGGGTTCACGCCCCATTCCACTCGTTGATCCAGGTACGCACGCCGTTGCTGAAGTCTTGGCATAAAAGCACTTAGTTGATTCGTTCCTCATTCATGAAAATCAAGTTAATAACAGGTTCAAACAAGATGTTTCAGGCAGATCCAAATAATTTCCGAGAGCTTCGGACAACAAATCGCCCCGACATTATCCTGCGAATGACTCGCAATGATGACACAGGTGAAGTTTTTGTCGGTAGTTCTGACGCCAAAGTCTATCAAGTTGATCCGATGGTTGAACAACCGGAATTTCTGGCTATGGAAGGTCACACTAGTTATGTCATGGGATTAGTTGATACTGGTCAGTACATTGTTTCAGGAAGTTATGACAAGAGCCTGATTTGGTGGAATAAAGAGACTAAGCAGCAAGTGCGTCGAATTGAAATGGCACATGATCGCTGGATTCGAAATTTAACCACGACTCCAGACAACAAGTTTGTCCTTAGCGTGGCAGACGATATGGTTTGTAAAATTTGGGATGCGGAGACGGGTGATTTGGTTCGTACTCTTGATTCTCATATCAAAGTGACGGAACACGGCTTTCCAAACATGCTTTATGCCGTGGCCGTATCGCCCGATGGAAAGCTCATTGCCACGGTTGACCGTATTGCCAAGATTAAACTTTGGGATTTTGAAACGGGTAAAGAGTTGAAAGAGCTTGAAGCTCCGAAGTGTTATACATGGGATCCCAAAGCCCGCATTCACTCGATAGGTGGTATTCGAAGCGTCACCTTTTCACCGGATAGCACGAAAATTGCTGTGGGTGGTATTGGTCAGATCGGAAACGTGGATCACCTGGCAGCCGCAGGACGCGTTGAATTGTTTGAAGTTGCTTCCGGTGAAAAGATCCATATGTTCGAAGGTGATGATAAGCATAAAGGATTGGTGGAACAGATCATTTTTCATCCTTCCGGTAAGTGGTTGATTGCTGTCGGTGGTGACCATGGCGGTTGGGTTCAATTCTTAGATGTGGAGAAGAAGGAAGTTGTCAAACAATTGAAAGCCCCGATGCACGTCCATCAGATGGTGGTGACGGCTGACTTTAAGATGGCCTTCGGCGTGGGCCATAATCGTTTGGCTGTTTGGTCGTTTGAACCGGAAGAATTGATGGAAGAGAAAACCGAGGAAGCTGGCAGTTAGTTTTAAGGTCGATAGCTCAATAAAAGAACCCTCTCATGCTACTAGTTTTGAGAGGGTTTTTTTATTGATGTGAAAGCTGCAGGTGAAGGACGCCGGAGTATTTATCCTAAATCCTTTCTTAACCACGACCTACATATAACTGCTGGTGAGGTAGTACCACGGCATCGAGTATTTGAACGTGTTGTGGCATTGTGGCCATTAGCAGCGCGACTTCCGCTAGTTCATGGACGGTCATCATCGGTTCCTGATCTTCGGTTGCCCCGCTGGCCTGACGACGTTCGGTGGCAATGTTCCCGGGGTGTAAACCACAGCAGGTGATATTGTATTCACGACCTTCAAGAGCGGTGACATGAGTTAGACCCTGAATACCGAATTTAGAGGTCGAGTAAGGCGCTGAACCGGGGCGCACTCGGGTTGCGGAAATTGATCCGATATTGATAATCCGACCGTTGTTCTGTGGCTTCATGATTTGCATGGCAAGCTTGGTGCACATAAATGGGCCGCGTAAGTTGGTGTTGATGACGTGGTCCCAGTCTTCCAGGGCAAGTTGATCAATGGGCCCACCGTTGAAAGCTCCGGCATTGTTTACCAGCAAGTCCATAGAATCAAAATTGGCTTTGAACTTTTCAAACATGGCATCAACACTATCACTACAGCCGACGTCCCCAGCGTGTGTTACGATTTTCAAATCGTGTTCGGCCGCTGCTTTGGCTTCTTCTGCCATCCGATCCAGATCATCCTGATTACGTGAAGAGATGAGGAGATCACATCCTTCCTTTACAAAGGCCAGTACGATCCCTCGCCCAATTCCCTTACTGCCACCGGTGATAAGTGCTGTTTTGCCTGAAAGTTTTCCCATGGTGATTTGCTCTCGTGATTGAAGCGTATTTGTTTAGTTCTTTAAAACTGAATCTAACGTATTGCCAGACGCTTGGGTATATTCGCCTGACAGTTCGCTGACACGTTTTTTGGGGGGAATAAGCCTTATATTCGTTTCAATTATGAGCTTCGATTTATTAATAACTCGACAGTTTTAGATAGGGGTGTAATAATATTTTGATAACCCACGGCTTGTTCTCAACGGTCGTGCTTGTCGTAAATATTTTCGTTGCTTCTTTCAGGGTTTGGCAAATGCGCATTATTGCCTTCATTTTTTCATTACTAGCAATCTTTGCTATTGGCTGTGGCGATGACAGTGGAAGTTCATCTTCGGCTTCGTCGAGCGGAGAAGTTGCCTCTAATTCAGGCGGTACTGCCGGTAACAGTGGAGGTAACACGGGTGCTGCTCCGTCTGCCGGAGGTGGGATGGGCGGTGACATGGGAGAAGGTGGCGGCGGCATGGGCGGTATGGGCGGCCCCGGTATGGGCGGCGACATGAGTGGAATGATGGGTGGCGACATGGGAGAAGGCGGCGAAGGCATGGGCATGGGCGGTCCTGGCATGGGCGGCGACATGAATGAAATGATGGGTGGCACCATGGGTGAAGGCGGCGAAGGCATGGGGATGGGCGGCGACATGAGTGAAATGATGGGTGGCACCATGGGTGAAGGCGGCGAAGGTATGGGCATGGGTGAAGGCATGGGGGGTTCTGGTATGGGAGATATGGCCGGTATGGGAGATATGGCCGGCATGGGAGGCATGGGCGAAGGTATGGGAGATATGGCCGGCATGGGAGGTATGGGTGAGATGTCCGGCATGGGAGGTGGTCAGCCAACGCCGAAAACATTAGCCGAGATGGCCAATAATTCTTATGCTCAGGGTAAAGATAAACAAGCTATTGATTTAATATATGCAGCAGCAATTGCAGACGAAAATCCAGCCAACATCCTGACTCATTTTCGTTGGATCCCGGGAGCCAAACGACCTGGGTTGGCAGTGAGATTTGGTTTAGCCGTGAACGTGAAGATGACTCCACGTGATTACAACGGGGATGCAAAACCAATCGGGACAGAACAGAAACTGACATCAAACCGAGGTGGGAACAACGGAAACCAGGGATTTGGTAACGGATCGGGAGGCCCACCAGGCCTCGATGGCATGGAAGGTATGGGCGATATGGCTGGCATGGGCGGCATGGGCGGCCCAGGCATGGGGATGGGTGGCCAGAGTGGTGGTGGCATCCCCCAAGAACTTAAAAAATATACAGGCGATTTGGGCGAGGAGATTGCTAAGGCGCTTAAAGAACGTGTGACAAAGGGGCATTTTGGAACCATCCTGCAAATCGCTGCTTCCAAGTCTTCACCAGCCGGCGGAGGAGACTCCATGGGTATGGGAGATATGGGCGCGGGTGGCATGGGAGATATGGCCGGTATGGGCGGTATGGGCGGCCCCGGTATGGGCGGTATGGGCGGCGGCGGTATGGGCGGTATGGGCGGCGGCGGAGGTTCCAATGGAATCGCTCCGGGTATTGTGATGCTTGGAGAAGGGACGATTGATCAGATCTTGGAAACAGCTGTGGAAGAGGATCTCGATGCCGTCATTTTCTTTGATATATCCATTGCCTACATTCCCAAAAATGGACTCGTACGAAACACAACGAATATGAGCCTCTACGATGTAAGTTCAGGCCGGCAACTGAAGAAGTCTGTTCCACTGGTCAATATAGCTTTGCAGACTGAACGTAAGCGTGCCAAGGATCAGAAGAAGCCTGACCCACTTGTCGAGAAGGTTGACGATTTTCTCAAAACCGTCGATATGAATTACAAGATGGCTAAAATGCCTCAAAATCTAACGGCTGCTGTGGTTCAAGAACACCGGTTGATTCCGTTGGTTAACAGTAAGACGATTAGTCCTTTGAAAGCATTGGCGGAAATCGCTTTCTATTACAAATATGACCTTTGCCCTGAAGCACATCGTAAGATTGCGTATGACAGCATCGTTGGGCAACAAATGTCAGCCCAACTGATTGCCGGTAACCTGGAACGACGCTTATCCGCGGTTGATGTTTTTCTGGATGTCGAGTCCTCAAAGATACTTCTTAAGCCAGCACAAGCTGAAAATGATGGAGCAGGAAGCCCATTCGGTAACGAGGGTGCCTTACCTGGATCCGGAGCAGGTTCCAGCCCTATGGGTACCCCAGACGCTGCAGTGGGAGCATTTCCCGGTGCCATGTAAACTTCGATAGTCCGAGATTAATCGAAGAGGGACACCAAGCTAGTTTTGGATTAGGGTTTCCAGAAAGAATTGTTTACCTGAGAGCGTGAACTCTGTGGCACAGGTCATCGACGAATATGTCTGGTGACGAAATAGGCTGTTGGAATCAGTACCAACAGCGGCAACCAGGCGGCCAGTGAAGGGGTAATGGCATAGCCACTACTTCCAATCGCATGGCATGTAAAGACAACACCATAGAAACAAATCAAAGCAAAGAGGCAGTTGATAATCGAAAAGATGATGCTTTGGTTGCGACCTGATAATACAAAAGGCAAGCCTAAGAGAAGCAGGGTTAGATCCAGTACTGGCTGAACGATTCTTGCATGTAGTTGTACGCGAAGATGGGCACCGTAATCCAAACTATCGTTTTTCAATAGTGCCACAAGATCTTTCGTGGAACTGTATTTGTAGTGGTTGTTTTCGGCGACCAGCAATTCCAGGGGTAGTTTGCTGGTGATGAAAAGATCATTCTTATGAAGGCTTGGATCCTCTTTCGCCGTATAAATTACAGTTTGGTCATCTAGCATGGCAGATTGGTATTTGCTTAATTCGTTTGGAACAATCACATTGACTAACTTATATCCTGACAGTTGTTCAGGGTACTCTTCGTCGGCAGCAATGTAGATCGCTTTTTCCGCTTCGATGATTCGCGGGAACTGTCCCAGCGGTTGATGTAAGTGGAGTCGTGGGTTAATAATCGTTCGGTCAGACATAATGGCATGCTGACCGCCAAACAGAATGTCCGTGCGATGGTCAAACTTTGCTCGGATCGGATCTTTTTTCTGACCACTCCAATTTTGAGCGGTGCGACTTAGGACGTCTTGATAATGCGGTATTACCAGCTCTCGATTGGTAATGCCTAAGGTCGCGAGAATGACGGCCATGATAATGAACGGCTTAGCAATCTGTTGGGGAGAAACTCCCATGGAGTGTAGAGCAATTAGCTCATGCTTGCTCTGCATTCCGGCAATAGTCAAAACTGCAGCTCCGAGAATGACGGCCGAATTGATCGTATTAAAAAGTGAGAAGCTACGCACTCCGTAATACTGAATGAGCGTATCAAGGAGGCTGACTTCTTCCGGGGTGGCGTTACTGAGTCGATCCAGATTCGTCACCATGTCGATGATGAAGTACATACAGAACAAGGTCACCAAGATAATCAGGTAGATCTTGGTGAATTGTTTGACCGTGTATCTTGCAAGCAATGACATGGACTTTATTCAGTTTGGCTATCAATAAGCAGGTTATTGCCAGGCTTTGATTTGCTCAGACAATATACGCACTCCCTGCTCAATTCCCTCCGCTGACTGTACACCAAATGTCAATCGAATGGTACTGTGATTTGTCGGTTCGCCCTGTGCCGCAAAGCAGTATTCGCCGGGAACGTAAATAACCCCGGCAGCAACCGCACTTTTCAAGAAGGCACCCTGCATGCCTGTATTGATGTGATTTGGCAGAGTTAGCCAAACGCAGAGCCCTCCCTTGGTTTCGTGCCAGTGACACCCTTCCGTATTTCCCAGATGGTCAGAAAGTGCATTGAGCATTGCGTTTCTACGCTTACTGTAGACAGCACGAAGCTTATCGACGTGCTCAAGCCAGTGCCCATCATTGAGGACAGTTGCCATGATTCGCTGGGCGAGTAGTGGGGCACCAAAATCAACATTGCTTTTTTGATCACCCAGGGGACCTACCAGATCACGGGGAATGAAACCCCATCCGACACGGATGCCCGGCGAGAATGATTTGGAGAAGGTACCCGCCACGATGGTGTGTTCCAGATCAGGGTCCCAATGATGAATACTGGGAGTATCATCTCCCTGATAACGAAGCATGCGATAAGCTTCGTCCGAAATCACATAGATTTTATGTTCTCGTGACCACTTCTTAGCAATCCCCAGAATTTGTTTACCTCGCTCGGAAGGTAGGGTCGTGCCGCCGGGATTATCAAAGTAAGGAACGGTATAGATTGCTTTGACCTTGGATAATTTGCCTTCCGAATCCAGTTGGGATAAAGCGGCATCGAGCGAATCAGGGATGATTCCCATTTCGTCAGTAGCGACCCCGAATGTTTGACCGCCAATGTTCTTGATTGCACCGATAAATACGAAGTAGGACGGCGAGGCACAGAGGATGATATCACCTGGATCGAGGAGAGTATCAGCCAAAAGAAAAAGTAGTTGATTACTTCCGGGTGTGATAAGAACCTGCTCCAGAGATAGATTGTAGTCCACGCGATTCTCGGCTGCCGTTTGGTTCATTTCGATGGCTTGTCGCAGAATTTCATTGCGTAGTTGCTCATCGCCGAGGTTCGAACCGTATTGTAAAGCAACTTTGGAATGAACGCTGTCAGTAAGGACTTTGTTGACAGCTTCTTTGGTGATCTCTGCGGGAAGCGACTCATTGTCTACAAAGCCAGCTGCTAATGAGATGATATTTGGATTTGAAAGTGCCATAGCCATCAATTGGCTAATGGGTTGGCCGGCAGCTTGGAGGGCTCGTTTACTAACGTGTGCCCGAGAGGGATCGTTCATGATCAGTAACTTCTGTAGTGGCAGTTGCGTGACATCAAAAGGAGCAAATTAAGTGACTTATTGCTCTCAAGGCGTATTCTAGGACAAATCGAAGTTTTCGGAATATAAGAGATGTGTCAATTTCTACGTTCTCTAAAAGATTTATTTTTCCCCCCCATTTGCATTGGTTGTCACCAATGTATCGTGGAACAAAGTCGGAGCTCTGTTGGATTGATTTGTACAAAGTGTTCTGATCAGTGGTTCGAGAGTGAGGCTCGACCTAAGGGCAGGTGTACGTGCTGTGGCTTTCCAATAGCCGTTTATGCGGAGAGCTCGAGTGTTACTCCATTAACTTGTTTGGAATGCCGAAAGTGGGGATTTCAGTTTTCGTCAACTCGTTGTTTGGGTGGGTATAAAGGCCGACTGAAAGATCTTGTTTTACAGGCCAAGATGAAATCTGGTTCGCCAATTGCTTTTGCATTAGGGCAAGCGATTGGGATGAGGTTGTATACACAAGCCCCCAAGGTCATCATCCCCGTGCCGATGTATTGGCGCCGAAAATTCATGCGCCAGCAAAATACTGCTGAGGTAATCGCTCGAGGAATACGCTCACAGGTTGCATCGTCCGCTACACTGGAGATGTGGTCTGTTCGTGCTTCACGGGCAACTCAAAAACAAGGGATGCTATCTCCAGACCAACGACGCGGAAATGTTCGAAATGCATTCCAAGTGACAAAGCCACAAGTGATTTCCGGCCAACGAGTCTTACTTGTGGATGATGTAATGACGACTGGCGCAACACTGCATGAGCTTACCAATTTGTTATTAGTTCATGGAGCGATTGATGTTGAAGTGGCCGTTGTTTGTCGAGCGGGGGGGGAGTACAGATAATTGTCAGGATGGATACTTCCGTACACTAGTAAAAAATCGGCCCCTTCATTTTCGCACTCTGGTTAGTCGGTACTTGAAATAGGTGGGTTCCACCTTAACAATAAGGGCACGAGTTTGTTGTCCCTCGGCGGCTTGGTTTAACAGGTAAGGACAGAGGAATTTATGAGTAAGAAACCCCCGAAGCCATTTCGCGCCGCTATTTTGCGCGGTCTGGGAGTCGTGTTGCCTCCGTTACTGACAATTGCCTTGTTTATCTGGGCATGGTCGATGATTAATAACTACATCCTTCGGCCTGTTGACTGGTTAACTCGGACAGTAGTCGTTGCCTCGATAAGTGATATCCAAGAGGAGAGAACTGAGACTGCTAATCATCCGATTCGTGAGCATGGACCGTATATCCCCTATATGGTTTATCAGCAAGTTAGTGAGGATGAAGATCGTGTCGTTGACTTAGCTACTGCGACACCGGAAGAAATATACGATCGTTATGTTACTTTGGTCTATCTCAAGCCCTGGCTGGTAGCCGTTGTTTTCATGGTGGTGTTTATCATTGCATTGTATTTTATTGGTGAGTTGTTAGCAGCCAAGTTTGGCCGGTTTGCTTTTGCTCAGCTTGAAAAGATAATCAATCGCATCCCGTTGATTCGCAACGTTTACTCCAGTGTAAAACAGGTAACGGATTTCCTTGTGGGTGACCATGATATGGAATTCAATCAGGTAGTAGCGGTTCAATATCCAAGTGTCGGGATTTGGTCGATTGGATTTGTTACAGGTTCAAGTATGCGTGGTGTTCGGGATCATGTCGGTGAAGAGATGATCAGTGTGCTGATGCCGACCTCTCCGATGCCAGCGACAGGGTTTACGGTGACGATACCAAAAAGTAAGACCATTGAATTAGATCTGACAATTGATCAGGCAATTCAGTTTGTTGTTAGTTGTGGTGTGGTTGTTCCCTTCAGTCAGCTTTGTGATGATGCTTCCCCCGGCCAACAAGAAGTCGCGGTACGTAATTCAGTGGAAGCGATGCTCGGACATGATGCTGGTGAAACTGACGCCGGCGCCGAGGTGGATGATTAAAGATAGGAATTTGAGTATCAAATAGAATGATGGATGAAGCGTCTGATCGAAAACTGCGACTAGGAACTCGTGCTAGTGCTTTGGCTTTATGGCAATCCAATTGGGTTGCTTCGCAATTGCGTGACCTCGGATTTGAAGTGGAGCTTGTCGAAATTTCCACTCAGGGGGATGTGCGTAGCGGTCCGATTGGTGCAATTGGTTCTCAGGGAGTATTTACCAAAGAAATCCAGCGTGCGTTACTGGAGGGTGATGTTGATTTTGCAGTTCACAGCCTGAAGGATCTACCGACGGAGGATATTCCAGGCTTATGTCTGACCAGTGTGCCTCCGCGTGAACGAGTGGGTGATGTTCTGGTAAGTAATACGATCCATAGCTTTGACGAAATTCCGCAAGGGGCCTTAATCGGCACGGGAAGCATGCGACGCAAAGCACAGCTTTTGAATCAACGACCGGACCTCAGGGTGGAAGATATTCGTGGCAACGTGGACACTCGCCTGCAAAAACTGGATGGCGGTAATTACGAGGCCATTATTCTGGCTGAGTCAGGATTGAAGCGTCTTGGTTTGGTGGAGCGTATTACTCATGTGATCGATCGTTCGGTCATGATTCCGGCTGTCGGACAGGGAGCCTTGGGGATTGAGTGTCGAGAGGATGATGCTTATGTTCGCCAAGTGCTTGCCAACCTCAATGATACAGAGACGTTTGTTACTGTTACAGCGGAGCGGGCTATGTTGCGATCGCTGCGGGCAGGTTGTCTCGCTCCGGTAGGTGCTTTCGGCCAGATTGCGGATGGCAAATTACAGTTGCAAGGAGTTGTGCTTAGTGGCACGGGAGATCAACGTGTTGATGCAAAAGCGGAGGTTGCGTTGGCCGATTTGTCGGAATTGGAGCAGGCTGATGCTGCCAATACCTTAGGTCAGACGATTGCAAAGGATCTTATTGGCCAGGGAGCCACAGAACTTATTGCAGAAGCTCGCGATAATGCCTGAACAGATTTTACCTGAACAGATTTCATAAGTTGCTAGTTTGTTTTTAACTTCTAGCTAATCCGCGATGAAAGAGGTGACGTTCTTTCCTCTGGAGTCTGTTCGTTTTGAATCGCCTGGAACACTTCTTCTCGATGCACGGAGATGCTAGGAGGTGCGTCGATTCCTAGACGCACTTTATCTCCGCGTACGTCAACTATTTTTATACTAATTTCTTCTCCAATCATGATGCTTTCATCACGTCGTCGTGAAAGTACGAGCATTGAGAGAGTCTCCAAGGGGATCGGTTTTTCGTTGTTTTATCGTCTGGGTGTACGTAAAGTATCGGAGGTAGATGTAGTGGATACTTGGCCTAAACTGTTAAAGCAAATGTTTTCTTAACAATTGCATGCCGCTTCCTGCACTTATGCCTAACTTGCCGTAGATTCCGTGAGTTCCGGTTGTTCGGATTAATCCTGTTGTCGATTTCCAGCCTGCTGGTTCCGAGGCAAATACCTTCTCAGACGTGTTTTGCCTGCTACTGGTCTTTTGGTTTTGATGCTATAACAGAACGTTATTACCGCACCTTTTATGCGGTTAATAACAACACGAAAGCAATTTCGAAACAGAAACCAGTGAGACTATTAATAATGGGAGCCAAGCGTTGAGCGATTCCGATAAAACTTTGATTCGTGTAGGTCACAGCCCCGACCCAGATGACGCATTTATGTTTTATGCTCTGGCCAAAGAGACTATTGATACCGGTGACTACTTGTTCACGCACGAATTAGTAGACATTGAAACGCTTAATCGTCGAGCTTTTGAAGCTGACTTAGAACTGACAGCCCTGAGTTTGCATGCATATGCTCATCTGGCTGACAAATATGCCATTTGTGCTTGTGGTGCAAGCATGGGCGATCAATACGGCCCGATGGTCGTGGCTCGTCAGAAGGTTTCTATTGAAGACTGTAAGAATTACACCATTGCAGTTCCCGGAACTTTGACGACGGCGTATTTAGCACTCCGTATGTGTCTTGGTGTCGATTTTAATCATGTGGTTGTACCATTTGATGAAATTCTGGATGTTGTTGAGGCAGGTGAATATGAAGGTCAGGCGATTGAGGCCGGATTGATTATTCACGAAGGTCAATTGACTTATGGCAGCCAGGATTTGGAATTGATTGTTGATCTAGGACAGTGGTGGTATGAAGAAACCGAATTGCCATTACCTCTTGGGTGTAACGGAATCCGCAAGGACCTTGGTCAGCCTGCGATGGATGAAGTGACAGCATTGCTGAAGGAATCGATTGTGCATGGGCTTGAGAATCGTGCTCCTGCTTTGGATTATGCATTGGGATATGGTCGCGGTCTTGATCGTTCGATGGCTGACGAGTTTGTTGGGATGTATGTCAATGACTGGACGATTGACTTTGGCGAGAAGGGACGCGAAGCAGTAGCAGTGCTGCTTCGAAAAGGCTACGAAGCTGGTGTGATCCCTGTATTGATAGAGCCAGAATTTATCGGTTAAAACAAATGAGCGGATAATTGCAGATAATAAGGCGATCTTGCTTCATGGCAAGTCGCCTTTTTTGGTGATGTGAAAAGGGTGTTGAAGTGAACAAAAAAAGCCACATGGCTGGTGCCATGTGGCTAAGGTGACCCCTAGGGGAATCGAACCCCTGTTGCCGGCGTGAAAAGCCGGAGTCCTAACCGCTAGACGAAGGGGCCAGCGATTTGTGTGTTTTAGGTAAAATACCCAATGCTTATATGAAATAGCTGATTATGGTTATCGTCAAGTAGGGGCAGTGAATTGGAATTTAATTTTTTGGAAAGTAACCAAAAAAAACGATTTCCCTGCCACTAAATCGCATTACCACAGGCATGGGTGTAGATTTAGCGGTGTCATAATCAGGACTTGCCTGAAGATACAGCTTAAAGTTTAAGAATGTGGGCGAGTCGATCGTTTACGGATTCTCGGTAACGGCATCTTCGTTACGTTGAATCGCGTTAAAAACTTCCTGTCGATGGACGGGTACTTCTTTGGGGGCATCTACCCCTAATCGCACCTTGTCGCCACGAATATCGACAACAACGATTGTAATGTCATTGTTAATGACAATACTCTCATTCTTTTTTCGTGACAGAACTAACATTGCTCAGTCCTTTGGTTAAATATTGTGATGATCCGTTATTCACTTAACGAGGAAAAGTTTGTTAAAAGCGTTTTCCACGTTTTTTAATGTTATTTTAGGTTTCTGAAACGCCTGAAGGCATTTTGAGTTGGTCTCAAGACAGCCACTTGGAGCAAGCCTGCTGTTGGCACGCATTGTCTACAGGAGTTAATTCACTCTACGACGTGTATGGCGATGGTCAAGAAATACCAGGTTTCTTATTTCATATTTGTCTGCAACCAGCCCTAATGGCGTTATAACCCATACAAAAGGTCGCTTTTACGTGCTTTCCGATCCACTAGCGGTATCCCGGAGTCTAAGAATGGGTGGTTAATTAATAGCTTTTTAGAGGCTCGTTGGCCTTGGTCGATTGTGGATAGATGTATGGATAGGCAGGCATGTCTGGAGTTGGTGGGGGTAAGATTATTCCTTGGCTGAGATTGGAGCGGTGTGCGACCTTTGAAATTCTCTTTATCTTTACCCGTTTTCGCGCTTGATGGGGCTATTCTTATGCTACGCAAATAGATATTCTAGTAGTCTTATGGGTTAATTATTGCCCTTTGTCTATTCGCGCGTATATTTTGTTTTAGTTCGCTTCATCCATGGAACTTCCAGAGCAAAGAGTTCGTTTTTCACAGTCACTTAAACATTGGCTGGGAAATGTCATTGGTGTTTTCAAAACGACAATCAACGGGTTGCTGATTACATTGCGTTATTGGCGGAAAACCTATGATCCAGATCGTCGCACTTTCACCGAGCATTATGAGTACCCGGAAAAACCTGTTCCGGTAGCTCCCCGATACCGAGGTTTTCATCGTTTCGACCTGACGACCTGTATCGCTTGTGATGCATGTGCCAAAGCCTGTCCGGTGGATTGTATTTACATTGGCAAGGAAAAGGTACAGGTTGGTAAGGGCTTTAAGGTTACCGGCTACACGATCGACTATTCGAAGTGTATGTTCTGTGCTCTATGTGTTGAGCCTTGTCCAGTGGATTGTATTTTCATGGGCGCTTCTCATGACTTGAGTTGCTACAGTCGTGACGGGACTATTGTGGATTACTCACGGTTGCCTCTCGATGTTAGTTGGGGGCGTGCCACACTGAATCCTGCTGCGGTGGCTCAGTCGAAAGTGATTGTCCAGACTGTCCATCAGGGTCCTAATGAGGGACAGTAGTAAGTTCAGTTGGCAATTCAGGAAATGCAGTTCGCTTAAAGAATAAAAAATGTCTCCAAATCAAATACTAAAGTTGTTCACGATTGAGCAGGCTAATGCTTCGCTCCCATTAGTGCGCGCGATTACGAGTGATTTGGCAGAGTTATCGTCAGTTGTGTTTGATCGCCAACGTCACTTGGCAACGATTAGTTCCGGGCGTGAGTTAGGAGAGGCGACTGATCCTTATGCTGAAGAGGTGGTGCACGAGCAAGCAGAGCTTGAGCGACAGACCGCCCGGCTACACGAATTAATTGATGAGTTACGTGCTCTTGGAGCAGAACCAAAGAACGGACCAGATGGGCGAATCGATCTTGTTGATTTTCCAGCTGAAAAGGATGGACGAGTGATTTATCTCTGCTGGCGGCTGGGGGAAGCTTCGGTTGAGCACTGGCATGAAATAGATACTGGCTTTAATGGTCGCCGAAGTGTTACCGATTTGGTAGCGGAACAAGTTGCTGAAGGGTCTGCGTAAGGCTTCTGAGGGTTAACAGTTAATAAATGGGATCACAATGGTATTTGCACAAGCAACAACCGATGCAGTGGTAGCTTCAGCCGCGTTGGAGCCATCCGTTAGTCTCGTTGGTTACCTGGCATTATTTGTTGGGATCGGCTTGGTTTTCGTTTTTGTCAACCTGTTGGTAGGTCGTTTCCTGCGTCCTCATAACCCACACCAGGAAAAGGGTGAAATCTACGAATGTGGTGAACCTACGATTGGTTCCAGCTATGTTCAGTTTGACTTGCGATTCTATATCGTTGCCCTGCTCTTCATTATCTTTGATGTTGAAGTCGCGTTCTTCTTCCCGTGGGCAACGGTCTTTGGGAAATCTGAACAATTAGCAGAACTGGCAGATGCTGGCGGGGCGGTGGCAAATGCAAAGCTGACAGATGATGCCGCTCGTTTGCTACAGGAAATGGGCGTGCCTAAGGGGTTGCAGACAATTCCGGCTCAGGGGCAGGAAGCGATCGCTGAAAGTGCCAAAACATTATCGTACATCACCTTGATCGATATTGGCGTGTTCTTTGTCGTACTAATGCTTGGTTTTTTCTATGTTTGGAAACGAGGTGACCTTGATTGGGTGAAGGCAGTTGTCAATGAACGTCGCCGTGACCGCACGCCGGGCGAGGCATAAGTTAATGTCTGCAAGGCACGCAGAGTGCAAATAGTTGAAGAGTGAAATAAGGTAAAGAAATAAATGAGTGACATCCCACTAGTATCAGAACTTCGGTTGAAATTCGGTGAAGGTATCATCGATGTCAACCTTGAAGCGATTGATGAATGGGTTGAAGTGAATCCCGACGTACTGGTCGAAGTTTGTCAGTTTCTTAAAGAAGCTGAAGGTTTTCGCTTTGATATGTGTAACAGCATTACTGTCGTGGATTATCTACACACGGATCCCAAAAAAGCTGCTAAGGTTGATTGGGAGCCGCATCTGGAAGTGGTTTATCATTTAAGTAGTATTGCTACCAAATTGACGCTGGTTCTCAAGGTGAAAATTCCCCGTTGGAAAAACGGGGTTGAAGGTGACTTGCCCACGGTGCCTTCTGTGGCAGGAGTTTGGGCCACAGCTGATTGGCATGAACGTGAAGCTTATGATTTGTCAGGAGTGAACTTTCTGGGGCACCCGAATCTGAAACGGATTCTCTGTCCTGATGATTGGGAAGGTTACCCACTTCGTAAGGATTACGAAATGCCATTGGAATATCACGGCATTCGGGGACGCTAGTCAGCAAGTGATTGAAAGTAATTGGGCAATAAAACCAGCAACGGTATTTGTGGAATAAATTCGAGTATGGCCTCTTCAAAGATTGATGATCCTCGCGTAATTGAGTTTGACGTCCGAACGGATGAAATGCTCATTAATATGGGACCGCAGCACCCTAGTACTCACGGTGTTTTGCGTCTCGTTTTGCGTACAGACGGCGAGGTCGTTTCCGATGTTGAACCTCACATCGGTTATCTTCATCGTTGTGCCGAGAAGATCGGTGAAAACCTTACCGCGCGTCAGTGGATTCCTTATACCGACCGAATGGATTATCTGGCCGCCATGAATATGAACCTTGGCTGGTCACTGGTTATCGAAAAAATGCTCGAGTATGACTTGCCTGAGCGGGGGCGTCATCTGCGAGTCATTATTTCCGAAATGGGACGTATTGCCAGTCACTTAGTGGCGATGGGTACCTATGGTCTGGACCTTGGTTCATTTACGCCGTTTCTTTATGGATTCAGAGAGCGTGAAAAAATACTCAATTTGTTTGAAGAAGCCTGTGGGGCTCGACTGACCTACAGTTACCTGACTCCAGGCGGAGCAACAGCAGATTTACCTGCAGATTGGACTGGTAAGTGTCGTCAGTTTCTCGCGGAATTTAAGGAAGTGATTCCTGAATTGCACACATTACTGACAACCAATTCAATCTTTGTGTCACGAACAGCGGGCATTGGAGTAATGTCGGCCAAGATGGCTATTGATTATGGATGTACAGGTCCCGTGCTTCGCGGTAGCGGAGTCTATCATGACTTGCGTTTTCATGGTGAAGAACGATACACAGAGATGTACGATGGTTATGTCTTTGATGTGATTTGTGCAGATCCTGCAACGGGCAAGTACCCCGAGTCTAATTATGAATTCCATGGTGATTCATTGGATTACCCTGAGATTCCTCGTCAGGCTGTTTTGGGGGACTGCTGGCATCGGTTCTACGTTCGTATGCTTGAGGTTGTGCAGTCTGTCCGATTGGTCGAACAGGCGATTGAAAAATATGAAGCCACTTCAGGTGATTGGGGTACCCCTATCAAGTTGGTACAGAAATTGCCTGTCAAAGAAGCTTATATGGAAACGGAAGCACCGCGTGGCCAAATGGGTTTCTATGTGGTTGGTAACGGAGATTCGATTCCGTGGCGAGTCCGTGCTCGCAGCAGTTCGTTCTGCAATCTTTCAGTAACCGCTCCGCTCTGTCAGGGAATCCTCCTGGCAGATATTCCGGCCATTGTCGGAAGCTTGGATGTGGTGATGGGGGAAATTGACCGCTAAAGCGGACAAATTTAGTTGTTATCGATTTAGAGACAATTAGGAATAAGGCCAGTTAAATGGCAGATTTTGTAAATCATATACTTACTTTAGAAGATTCGTGGATCGGATATATTGTGGCTGCATTAGTGGCCGCTGTACTTATCCTGCACGTCGTGGCTGTTGGCGCACTGCTCTTTATTTGGATGGAGCGTAAAATCTCGGGCCGCATTCAGGACCGATTGGGGCCAACACGTGTGGGTGGTAAATTTGGTTGGTTACAGACCCTCGCCGACGGCATCAAACTGATTGCTAAAGAAGATGTCACACCGGATTTAGCAGATAAATTCCTTTTCAAAATTGCTCCCTACGTTGGCCTGGCTGCCAGCTATGCAGCCTTCATCGCTTTGCCGTTTGCTGACGGAGTTGTTGGTCAGCACGTGAATACGGCGGTTTTCTTTGTTTTGGCCGTGCTCGGATTGGAAGTCTTCAGCGTTATTCTGGCTGGTTATTCCTCGGGTTCGAAATGGTCGCTATTTGGTGCTATGCGTGAAGCCGCTCAGGTGGTTAGTTATGAGGTTCCACTTGGTATGTGTGTTGTTGTTCCGGTCATGATTTGCGGAACAATGAATCTCACCACGATAGCAAATATGCAAGCTGGATTTTTCACCAATTGGCTGGTCTTTAACGATCCGTTTACATTCCTGACAGCGATTGTTTACTTCACATGTGCAACCGCTGGTGTAAACCGGGCTCCGTTTGACCTGGCGGAAGCAGAAAGTGAACTGGTTGCTGGATTTCATACCGAGTACTCGGGTTTGCGATGGAGTTTGTTCTTCATGGCTGAATACAGTTCCATGTTTATTGTTGCCGCCTTGGCTAGCATCCTCTTTTTCGGCGGTTCACATGGGCCCATTCCGATTGCTGATGTTTTGGGATTGCTCTCGCTCGATAATCTCGGCAGTTCAGATCCGGCTTTCCACGTTTTCAATGAGGACGGGGGTGGTTTCTTTGCTTCATTGAATTTGGAAATAGCGATTGCAAGATTTCTGGGCGTTGCCAACCTTCTGCTTAAAGGTACCATCGGTGTCACGGTCATGATGTGGGTGCGGTGGTCATTCCCGCGTCTTCGAATTGATCAGGTCATGACGATGTGTTTGAAGTACTGTGTGCCGTTGGCAGCAGTTGGATTTCTGGGAGCTACGGCCTGGCAGGCACTTGATTTGCCGACGGGTAACTCGCTGATGAATAGCCCCCGTTATTCACACCACGAACTTTGGACGGCCGATGACAGCGAGTCGGCTGTCGAAGAAGCATCTTCGAATGAAGTTCAAACTCCTCATGAAGATGATACCCATGCTGCAGCAAAGGCGGTGAAATTGAAAACCGTACCTGTTTCAGTTGTGAAAGGAGGTGGACGATAATGGATTTATTCGCAGTAGCTTGGCCTTATTGGCACCAATTCTTCTTTATTATTTTCGCAGCGACAGCTGTTGGTTTTGGTTTTGGCGTGTTGCTAAGTAAAAATGTTGTTCGCATGGCGTTTTATCTCGTCCTCTCACTGGGTTCGACCGCCGGTTTGTTTTTTCTGGCGGGGGCTGAATTTGTTGGCGCGATGCAGTTGATGATCTATGTCGGTGGGACGCTTGTTCTGTTGATTTTCGGGGTCATGCTGACGGCGCAAAAAGATTTTATCAATATGGATACTCACACACAGGATTGGATCCTGGCAACGATTGTGGGCGGTTCGTTGTTAATGGTTCTGCTGTTTGCAGCTTTTGGCGCTGAGGATTGGAACACACCACAGGACCTGACAGATGCGAAAGTGGAAGCTACGAAAGAAGCGACTCCACTTGGGTTGGCTTTAACAGGTATTCGTGTAGATACATTGGGTGAAACAGACGACGCAGTACAGGGTGGTAAAGCAGGTTATCTGATGCCATTTATTATTGTATCGGTTCACCTTTTGGTGGTTCTGATTGGTGCGGCCTATATGGCTCGAACCAAGAAGCTTTCACACGCGACGAATGATAAGAGTAGCCGCGCAAAGCTAATGTTGTTCAAGATGGAACACGAGGCAGAACTGTTGGAAGAAGAAACATATGTAGTTACTCATCGAGGGCAGTCAGCACTTAATCCGCTGGATCCTCAGGACGATGAAAACTAGGCATTCACTAAAGAGAGTGATTGGAAATTCAAAATGTTATTGATTGGGACAGTTTCCGTTTCCTGGTACCTCGCAGTAGGAGCCGTGCTGTTTGTGCTCGGCGCCGTCTGTATGGCCACAAAACGTAACTTGTTGGGAGTGTTGATGGGCGTTGAATTAGTCCTCAATGGTGCCAACATGAACTTCATTGCATTTGGAAGTAAAGTACTTCGGCCGCAGGGATCTTTAGGGCTGGACGGTCAGTTGATCGCCTTGTTTGTAATTGTCTTGGCAGCGGCTGAAGCTGCGGTGGCGTTGGCGATTGCGTTGAATTTTTATAACAACCACAACACTGTGGACGTAGATAGAGCAAACGAGTTAAACGGCTAATGAATTATCTCCCTACATTACTAGGTGTTGCTGTATTACTGCCCTTAAGTGCGTTTTTTGTAAACCTCTTTTTAGGTCACGCCCTACGGCGCAAAGGACAAAGTAAACTCGCAGCCTTTGTTTCGCTGTCGGCAATTGCTGGTGCAGCCCTGCTTTCGTTTATTTCCTTGTTTGTCTGGCTCGCAGCGGAAAACGGAGAAGCTACAAATCGAACGGCATTGAGTGACCTGAAGAAAGCTAATAAAGATCATCTTCAGCATTTGGAAGAACAGGCAAGTTCTAACGATAGTCATCATGACCACGAGGACCAGGCTCATGATGTTGAAGCGGAGCAGGCATCCGCTTTATTAGGTGATCAATTCTATACAGCCTTAGTCGAAGAAGAACATGTTGCCGAAAACGGTGAAGGTCATGACGGGCATGGTCATGCCGAGGGTAATCACGATCATTCTAATGGAAACCATGGAGATAGTGCACATGATGACCACGGTCACGCTCATGGCCCTACTTTTAAAGCTGCTTCGGGTGAATACTATACGCTGGGAACCTTCGGGGAGCTTAAGCTTTCGATCGGCTATTATATCGATTCACTGACGATCGCTATGTTCTGTATGGTGACGTTCATTGCAACACTGATTCATTGGTATGCATCTAAATATATGGATGATGAGTTGCCGGAAAGTAAACGCGATCATCATGTCGATCCGGAAAAGCATCGCTTTTTAGGTTACTTCTACAACGCGAAGCTAACCGGTGGCGATGATCACGATGACCATGGGCATCACGAGGATCATCACGATGATCACGAGCATGACGGTGAAGAAGTCAGTGAAGAAGATTATGACTTCGTTGATCATGAAGTCGTGATGCCAGATGGCAGTCATTGCCACCGTAAAGGTCGTTATCCAAGATTCTTTCAGGCATTGTCTCTCTTTTGCTTCAGTATGCTTGGATTGGTATTGGCCGGTAATATTGCCATGACCTTTGTGTTCTGGGAATTGGTCGGGATTTGCTCGTACTTCCTGATCGGTTTCTATGTGGAACGCAAGAGTGCTTCGACTGCCGCTAATAAAGCTTTTATTGCTAACCGAGTCGGCGACTTTGGAATGATCATTGGTTTGATGATTTTCTGGACCGGTTTTGGGACTTTTAGCTATGACGAACTATTCGACCAAATGAAAACAGCTGGAACTCCTACACAAGTTTTGGCTTCCTACGGTCATGACCATCATGGAATTGAAACCTCGATTCCTTCTGGGTTTGCAACTGAATTTTACGGAGACGAGATTCAGGCCTATGCGGATGAGCATGGCGTACCAAACGACGAAGCTTTGACCGCTATCAACGAAGTTCGAGCTGAAGAGGATAAGTCACCACTGGGCTATTGGCTGATGATTGTTGGTGGACTGGGTATCTTTTGTGGTTGTGTAGGTAAGAGTGCTCAGTTCCCATTGCATATATGGCTTCCGGACGCGATGGAAGGTCCAACGCCTGTTTCGGCTCTTGTGCACTCAGCAACGATGGTCGCGGCAGGTGTATTCCTTGTGGGCCGATTTTTCCCGATGTTAGTCCCCGAAGCATTATTTGTCATTGCGATTATTGGAACCATTACGCTCTTTATTGGAGCTACCATTGCGATCGTTGCGACCGATATCAAGAAAGTTCTGGCCTATTCTACGATTTCACAACTTGGCTATATGATCATGGCTCTTGGCGTGGGGGGGTGGGTTGCCGGACTGATGCACTTGTTTACTCATGCATTTTTCAAATCGTTGCTTTTCATGGGATCCGGTTCAGTGATTCATGCGGTGCACACCAATGAAATGACTGAGATGGGTGGTTTGCGAAAGAAAATTCCAATTACTGCCTGGACGATGTTTATTGCCTGCCTGGCAATTGCTGGAGCTGGAATTCCATTTGTCATTGGTACTAGTGGATACTATTCAAAAGATGCAATTCTCGAGCAGGCATTCAGTTGGGGTGACCATAACGGCTGGGGCTTTGGCGGACCATTCTTCTGGATTGCATTAGGAAGTGCTGCAATCACAGCCTTCTACATGTTCCGGATGTGGTTCATGACGTTTGTCGGTAAGCCACGGGATGAAGAACGATTTTCTCATGCACACGAATATCCTCGAATGGTTCATCCATTGTTGATTTTGTCAGTGATGGCGATTGGTGTTGCCTGGGCGAACCCACTGTCTCCCGGGACGGAACTTGGTTACCTGTTGGAGGCCTCTCGTCCGGAAGCTGTTGCGGGGCAGACGCTGGCTGGCTTAGGTTCAGACGTGGTTGTGCCCGATGAACACCTGAGTCATATGAGTCGAGTGAAAGTGCCGGTCACATTACTGGCGACTCTTTCGGGTTTGATTGGTATTGCCCTGGCGTTCCTGATGTATGCGACTCCTGCTAATAAGTTCCTAAAAGCTTCTGAAGTGCAGGCGCAATTTGGAGGAGTTCACAACTTCTTGCGGAATAAATGGTGGTTTGACGAGCTGTATGACTTCCTGTTCGTACGACCTTCAAAGGTGATTGGAGGATTTGCCTCAGCCATTGATAAGAACATATTCGATACGATCATTCACTTCACTGCGAGAGCGGCCAAAAAGGTTGCCAATGGATGGTCGAAGATTCTGGATGGATTCGTGATTGATGGATTTGTTGACTGGTTGGCTCGCTCGGTTTACCGGGTTGGCACTTCACTACGACGGGTTCAAACCGGAAATCTGCGCCAATACGTGTTATTCATAGTGATTGGAGCAGTGGCAATTTTTGTCTTTGTTAGCTTTATGTGGGATCCGGCTGCGGCCAGTACCAAGTAAGGCATTTTAGAAACTAACTAAACGAAACACTTTTTCCTACAACTCGAAGCACAATGCTTCACCCAAAACTGGAAGAGTAAACACATGTTTATAATAAGCTTAATTGTATTTTTACCAACTCTTGGAGCACTCGCGATTGCCTTCATGCCAAGCAAGAAGGATGAGAACGGTGTGAACGATAAAGAAAATCAGAACCTGTTGCTTGGTGCGACTTTGGCGATTGGTATTCTTACGTTCCTCGTTACGCTGGGGGCGCTTCTCTTCGGTGGGGAAACCGCTTTTGAAGCATCTACGGCATCCATGCAGAATGCATTTAGTGTGGACTGGATTCCTTCGTTCAACATTGCTTACGCCATGGGACTCGATGGCATTAGCCTCCCTCTGATTTTGTTGACCACGGGTGTCAGTATTCTTGCGATTCTGGCTAGCTGGTCCATTAAGAAACACGTGAAAGCTTACTGTATCCTGTTTTTGCTTTTGGAAACCGGGATGATCGGAGTTTTTCTGGCGTTGGATTTCTTCCTGTTCTATGTGTTTTGGGAAGTGATGCTTCTGCCGATGTATTTCCTGATCGGTATCTGGGGTGGTCCACGTCGTGAATACGCGGCGATTAAGTTTTTCCTTTATACTCTGCTCGGTTCTGTTTTGATGCTCATCGCCATTCTGATGATCTACTTCAACAGTGATCTTACTTTGCTTGACCCTTCAATTTTGACAACGTTGACTGATCAGGGGGTGATCTCTGCCAGTGTGGCCGACACAGTGGCGAATGCCACAGAGCCTGTTCATACTTTCAACTTAGTCGCGTTAGCTGAATTGGCACAGACAACAGATTGCTTTAGTACTGAACTTCAGTGGTGGTGTTTCCTGTTACTGTTTATTGGATTTATTGTCAAAGTCCCATCTTTTCCTGTGCATACCTGGTTGCCGGATGCCCACGTGGAAGCTCCAACACCAATTTCAATGATCCTGGCTGGTGTGCTCCTTAAGATGGGGGGATACGGTATCATCCGTATCTGTTATCCGATTTGTCCGGCTGGTGGTCTGGAACTTTCCTATCTCGTTGTTGGGCTTGGTGTCTTCAGTATGGTTTACGGAGCATTCGCAGCTCTGGCTCAGACAGACTTCAAACGAGTTGTTGCTTACAGCTCCGTCAGTCATATGGGATATGTTGTCGTTGGATTCGGTGTCTGGACTATGCTGGGTAACGGTGACTACTGGAAGATGGGAATCACCGGTGCGATGTACCAGATGATTGGCCATGGTATTTCATCAGCTGGTATGTTTTTCATGGTAGGGATCATCTATGACCGAGTACATCACCGTAACCTTAACGAGTTTGGTGGACTTTATGGTTTGATGCCAAAGTATACCGCTTTAGCCATGGGACTTTTCTTTGCCGGTCTTGGACTTCCCGGACTATGTGGCTTTATTGGCGAAGTTTTAGTTGTCCTGAGTGTTTGGCGTTTCAGCCCGTTACTGGCCATTATATCGGCGAGTGTTGTCATATTCACAGCTGGCTATATCCTCTGGACTCTGCAGCGTGTTTATTTGGGACCGGAGTACAAAGGCCCGCATGCTGAAGAGATTAAGCCGATTAACTCACGAGAGTTTTCAACAGGTGCCATCCTGTTGGCACTAGCTATTTTCTTCGGGGTATTTCCGAATACTTTGATCCAGTACATGGAAAAAACGGTTGGCGCACAAGTTACTTCTTTGAATGAATGGCGAGTCGGTTACGAAGATGCGTTGGCACAAGCCGAGGACGTCGAAGAATCCGAAGAAGGAGTGGATGAGGCTGGCGAAGACGCTGGTG
>Ga0115011_10000485_pt1 | contig 32333 bp, 23 predicted proteins | sample TroAtlMetagenome_2_FD_88705 | JGI IMG/M metagenome (GOLD analysis project Ga0115011, IMG submission 88705) | Marine eukaryotic phytoplankton communities from Atlantic Ocean - Tropical Atlantic ANT8 Metagenome | ecosystem: Environmental > Aquatic > Marine > Oceanic | place: Tropical Atlantic... | reverse complement strand
TCGACGTTGAAGCCACTTGAGAGGCATCGCGACGATCTGACCATATTTTCGCATCTGGATCACGCGCTCAATGGAGGGCACAACGCCGTTCAGGGATTTTTGACCAGTATAAAGAAGGAGGAGGCAGCAGGATTTCCTGATAAAAATATCTCGCTCGATCAGGCTGCTGCAGAGTGTGCTGGTAGCTCTACGCGGTTTCCTTCGATCAATACCGGGATCCAGGGGGGCACAGATATGTGCTGGACACGATCGGGTGTTCATTTGCCGCCGATCAACAATCCGGCTACTCTATTTCGAGGCCTCTTCGTGAATTCATCTCAGCAGGCGCGGCAAGCGGAACGCACACGCCTCAAGCATCGAGGCAGCGTCCTGGATGCTCTGCGTGATTCAGCGAGCGCTTTGAATCGGTCCCTTAATGCGGTCGATCGGGACAAGTTGGACCAGTACCTGACATCGGTCCGTGATGTTGAGCGGCGGTTGCAGATGTCCAAAGTGTGGATTGATCGGCCGAAGCCGAAATCGCCGATCGACGAAGTCGTGGACGAGGAGCGTCAGCATGTGGACGAGGTTGCTTTGTTTTATGACCTAATGGCGCTAGCTCTGCAGACCGATTCCACTCGTGTCACAACCTTGGAAACCGGCTTGGGATTTCGCACCGCAGAGCTGGATTTAGGAAGCTATCACGGTCTATCTCACCACGGTAAGTCCTCAGACCGGATCGGGCAGTTACAGGTGGTAGAGGCCTTTCTTGCCAGTAAGCTCAGTGATTTTATTTCCAGGCTTAAGGAGGCACAGATTCTCGATAACACCCTTATCGTATTCGGCAGCGGCATGAGCGACGGATCGATCCACAGTAACCGCAATCTTCCCGTAATGCTGGCGGGGGGCGGCCTCAAGCATCAGGGCCATGTTATCTGCCCGGCAGAGCAGCACAAGCGGGTGCCGCTTTCGAATCTATGGCTATCGGTTCTGCGCTGGTTTGGATCTGAGGCAGATCGGTTTGGCCGGAGCACGGGAACGTTCTCCCCGATGGAAATTGGATAGGGTAAATCATGAAATGCATCATCTATGTCCTGATGATGATCGGGATCAACCTGGCTGCTGCCGCAGATCAGGAGACGTCTGTGTTTTTGAAGAAATACTGTATCCAGTGCCATGGGAGCGATACGCAGAAGGCCGATCGCCGCTTCGATACCCTTCCGGCCACGATGAGGTCATTGGATGATGTAGGGCGTTATCAGGAAATCGTCGATCAGCTGAATCTTCAAAACATGCCTCCAGAGGGCGAGTCCCAGCCTTCGGAAGAGGAGCGTGCAACGATGATCGCGCGCCTGACCCAGCAAATTGTCAGTGCTTACGGAAGATTGAAGGCTTCCGGTGGGCACAGTGCGCTTCGACGGCTCAATTCGTGGGAGTACCGCCAGACCATCGGCGATCTGCTGGAGCTTAATACCGTTGCATGGAATCCTGCAGAAGATTTTCCGGCTGAGGTTAAAATCGAAGGATTTGATAATAATGGATCCGGGCTCGTCACCTCCGGTAGGCTGATGGATCAATATTTTCTATCCGCTGAAGAGGCTATTCGTCGGGCGACTCAGTTTGGAGATCGCCCGCCATCAAAGAATTACACCCAGCAGTCTCCGTTTTACTTTGGCGGTAAAGGCGGCAAGGGGCTGCCGAAACTCTTCCAGCCTGACCGTTTCCGGTTTATTCCAGACACTCCCTATACCGATCTCTATGGCCGTCATTATCGCGGCGGACATATTGGATTCCTGCCGCTGTTTCGCCAGGCGGGCGTCCCCCAAAGCGGGTTTTACACGATTCGCGTTCGGGCGGCAGCCGTCGGCCGGAGCCACAAGTATGGTAAAGCGCTGGGGGATTTTCGAAACGGGGATCCGCTGGTTATGGAAATCGCCGCGGTTGATCGGCGGGGCAGCGTCACCAGCACCGGAAACGTCTCCAGGATGACACCGCTGGCGCGTGTTGAATTGACGGAGGAAGACCCGCAATGGTTTCAGTGGGACGCCTACATCGAAGCTGGATACGAAGTCGAAGTTCGTTTTCGTAATGGCCCCTTGTCGGCAAAACGGATGGTCCGGCTTCTGACAACCAAGGCCGCTCACCACCCGGAATTTAAAGAGTTCGTTGGTATGAAGCCTGGTACGGCGAAGGCAAATGGGGTGCTTAAAGCGTATCAGGGGCCGCGTCTCCGAATTTGGGAAATCGGGGTCGAAGGGCCGCACCTGAAAACCTGGCCAACCGCTGGTCATCGCGCCTTGTATGGCAATTTGACGCCTGACGAGCTGAATGCCACCACGATTTCTCAGCGGCTTGCCTCATTTGCCGAAAAGGCATTTCGACGTTCGCCGCTAGAGGGCGAGTTGAAGCCTATCCAGCGACTCATCGCCGGCAAACTCAACGAAGGGATGGAGCCCTTGCAAGCCCTTCAGCTTGGCTGCCAGGCGATTCTATGTTCGCCTGGGTTCCTGTATTTGAATCTCGGCGAGGGTGCATTGGACGAAGTTGCATTGGCTTCGCGCTTGTCGTATTTCCTCTGGTCCTCTGCCCCTGATGCAGCGCTTCTCAGGATCGCAAAGGCAGGTAAGTTGAAGGCGGACATGCCGGCGCAAGTATCTCGTATGCTCGCGGATCCAAGGTCGGATAGATTCGTTGCGCATTTCGTGCGTCGATGGCTGGACCTCGACAACATCGGTGAGATGCCTCCGTCCGCCGATTTTCTCTCGTATTACCGCGACAATCTTCAATCAGCTATGCGAGAGGAGACCGAAACGTTCTTCCAGCACCTCCTGAAAAATAACCTCCCAGTAGGCGAATTCCTGAATGCAGATTACTCGTTTCTTAACCGTGAGCTCGCTTTGCACTACGGGATTGAAGGCGTGCAGGGTAATGCTCTGCAGCGGATTTCATTGAAAGGAAGTCAGCGCGGCGGCCTGATCGGGCAGGGCGCGTTTTTGACCGCTTCGGCCAATGGCGTGGATACTTCTCCCGTCGTTCGAGGGATTTACGTGCTGGAGAAAATCCTCGGCTATACACCGCCGCCCCCGCCGCCGGATGTTCCCGTCATCGAGCCGGACATTCGGGGAGCGGTTACTGTTCGTGAGCAGCTTGAAAAACATCGGGAAATAACCACCTGCGCGGAGTGCCATCGCAAGATTGATCCGCTTGGCTTCGCGTTGGAAAACTTTGATGCCATCGGAGGATGGCGGGATTCCTACGAAGGGAGGAAACCGATCGACTCAGCGGGTAAGCTTCCGGGCGGAGGCTTGTTTCGGACGGTATCTGAGTTCCGCAAACTGTTGTTGACCCGTCAGGATCAGTTCAGTCGATGCCTGACTGAGAAGCTGATGACATACGCCTTGGGCCGCGAGCTCGAGGTTGGCGACCGTCCCAGCATCGACGCAATTCTCGCGGATCTCGAAAGTGCGAACGGCGGTTTACGTGATCTCGTGCGCCTGATCGTAATGAGTGATCCCTTCCTTTCCAATTAATGGGTGAGGGGCGGTATTAAAGAGGCACGTCAAAGTATTGAAGCGCCCATTCCCGCATGAATCGGACCTGTTTCGGGGTGATCCGGTAGATGATCAGTTCCGGGTTGGTGCTACTCCCCAGATACTGTCGAAGGAGGGGGTTTTCCCTCCAGATTTCATCGATGAGCGGCTGCTCGCTTTCGTCAAGGGGGTGGGCCGTCCCAGTGATGCGAATCTGGTCGTGACTGGGAGAAAGGTAGCAGAGTTCCACCTTGGGGTTGGCAGCGATCTGCGCGGTCTTGTGATACGCCTGGAGGTTGGCCACATAGATCGTAAATCCGTCCACTCGCACTGGCGAGACAGGTCGGAGGCGAGCTTGTTCACCATCGATGGTGGCCAGCATTGGGAATTTGGCTTCCTTAATGACCTTGCGAGCCAGACTAGGGAGTTCCTCGGGATCGAATGGGTCTGGGCGAGGCTTTGGCATCAGGTTCGGGAGATTCTACCGTCGGGATATCTGCAACCGCGAGCGCAATCCGTGACTTCCGCGCGGAAACGTTCTAAGCTGTGGAAGGTCTCCCCAGTGTCTCGTGCGCCTCGTCTGGCTTTTCCTCATTCTTGTTGTTCTGGTCCTGCTGCCGTTTGCAGTCTGGGGAGATCTGTTTTCCGGGTATTTCGATCTGCAGAATACCAGCGCAGTGCTTATCAAGCCCGGCAGGGCATGGGCCTGGGTGGTGGGCGTGGCCCTTCTGCTCCTTGATCTGGTCCTTCCGATTCCCGGGACGATCGTGATGTCTGCACTGGGTTTTATTTATGGGCCTTTTGCAGGAGGAATAGTTGCAGGTGCTGGTTCCCTGCTGTCCGGCCTGCTGGCATACGGATTCTGTCGGAAGTTTGGCAGGCCAGCAGCGCGTTGGATTGCAGGGGAAAAGGGTCTCGCCAGAGGAGAGTTGCTCTTCAGCGGTGCTGCAGGTGGTTGGATGGTTGCTCTCTCACGCTGGCTGCCGGTGTTTCCCGAAGTCATCTCCTGTGTTGCTGGGTTGACTCTGATGCCTTTTCGCCGGTTCTGCTTGGCCCTAGCCTGCGGAAGCCTGCCCCTCGGGTTCGCCTTTGCTGCAATCGGGCACTGGGGGCATGAGCACCCCATGATCGCTCTTGTCTTGAGTGCAGGATTGCCGCCAGTGCTCTGGATCATCCTCGGCCCTATCGTCGCGAGGGGCAGGGAGAGTTCGGAGGGGGAATCTCCCGAGATAAATTCGTAATCTGATGTTGAATGCGTATGTGCAGACCGCTACGAAGGGAGGATGAACAAACTGCGGGGCGCTCTACTTCTCATGGCCGGAATCACTCTCCTTCCTCTGCCGTCCAACGGGGACAACAAGAACAAGAAGCGGATTGTTCCACCAACCCGGAAGGGGGCTGCGTCGGAGTTGCCAACCATTCGGAAAGTGGGAGAGGACACGGTTACAGTTGGAAAGAAGACATATAAGGTAACGAGTTTTACCAGTATTCTTGTTAACGGAAAGAAGGCGAAGGTAACGGATCTGAAGGCCGGGATGCAGGCTTCGGTAACGGGTGGTGTTCTCCGTTACGGAAAAGGCGCGTCAGATACCATCTACAAGGCCAGTCGAATTATGGCCAAGACGGATAACAAGCTGGAGGCCAAGCGCAGGGAGTTTAATAAAAAACAAGCCGAACGAGCCCGGGAAATGAACCGGCGTCAGAATCAGGGTCGCACTCGTCGCTAGTCAGGACGAGCTTTTGTGCGGGGAGACTATCGGGGTGAAGGCGTAGCTTTTCAGGGGCTATATTCGACCTTCAACCGAAGAAAACGGGGAGATTGATTCCTCTGTTCGTCCGAAAATTGCACCCGCACTCTTCCGTTGAAGGGGGGATCCAGACTCACGGAGCCTGTTCCCGAGAAGGAAGTGCTGTCTGATTTTGAAAGCAGGGTGACCCATTCCTCAAGATCATCTGATCCTTCGATCGCGTAGACGATATCATCTGAGCCGTATCCATCTACCGCGGTAGAATTTGCAGGCAGGTCAAAAGATATGACATTCTGTCCGGCATCTCCGATCGTAATACGGGGGAGGGAAGAAGGACCATTGAAGCCAAGGTCGAGAAAGGGGTCCAGACCTAGGCTGAATTCCATGAGGGCGGTCAGGCCATCGCCGTCACCATCCTCGAGAGCAGTCAGTCCATGAAAGGTGAGCCACTCCGGGAAGGTAGTCGGAATGAGAATGCCGCTTGCGTCAGGGGTTCCGTTGATTTCCGCGCTTTGACTCCAGCTGAGTTGGGAGTCAAAATCTCGGGAGAGAGCAAGAGGTTCCTGCAATTCCAGAGAAAACCCTGACCCCGCACTGGCAGGCCACCAGTCGGGATCGTATCCGAAGCGCAGGATTGCAGCATCGAAGGGCACGGGCAGGGAGAGTGTGATCGTTTCCCCGCTGTTATCAAGGTTCCCCTCAAATACGCCTGCAACATTAAGTGATCTTCCGTAGCGGGATTCAAAGGCGGCGAGGTCTCCGACGATAAGAATCTCTTCTCCGGGTTGAAGTATGATGGAGGGAAAGGTGAACGAGATGCCGTTGGTGAAGCTGACGCCGAGTAGGTTCAGTTGAACTGGTCCCGTATTTCTGAGTTCGAGGAATTCGTAAGGCTTTCCACCCAGTGGCTCATACATGATCTCGGAAATGCGAAGGTAGCGCAGAAGTGCGAGTGCATTCAGGAATTCAGGATTGCTGGATTCTTCCTCTGTGTCATTGGAGAGGCCGGCTGTCGGTAGACTGAAGTAGGAGAGGCCGGTAGGAGAAGGAGCCCAGCGTCCTTGCGATATATCGGAACCCTGTGGACCGAAGATGACCTGGTCGATGGGATTTCCTCTTGAATCGAAAAGAAGGATGCGGTCGCCATCTGCGTCGAGAGCAAATGGCACATGGTTCGAGCCGGCGGCGGTTTCCCGGTCAGCGATCAGCTTGAGGTGTCCGCCACCGGAAATGAAGCTCAGAGGAGGAAAGGAGTGGTTATGAGGGTTATCAGGATGGTCGCTCACTCCGAGACCCTCCAATACGACAGGAAGGGGGTCGGGGTTATAGATTTCAATCCAGTCATCACGAAAGAGAACCTCTCCCTCTGCCATCCATTCATTGATGAGAAGTGTTGCGGGGTCTCCGGTGCGCTGCCTGAGATTTGCCTCGCCAGGAGTTGGTATATTCAGGTGCCATTGGTCCTGTGTGTCACGACCGATGGATAATCCTGAAACCTGTGGGCCGAATTCGATGGAATCAAGAAGGGCTGCTCCCCGAGTTGGAGAGTCAAACAGGTAGAGGCCCTCACCGGTTGCGTTGAGAGAGAATCCAAGGTGAGTCCCGGAGGTGCCGTTCGCATCGTCTGCAAACAGGACGAGAAATTCTCCCGGCGCGAGGGTTGCCCCGGTTGGGAACGTGAATTCTCCGGGGGTATCGGGACTGTCAGAAAGGCTCAGGCCGGACAGATCTATTGTGGAAGCCCCCTGATTGTGAAGTTCGACAATATCCGGATAGGTGCCTTCGTGAGCGATCACACCTCCGTTTTCAGAGAGCACTTCATTGATCACGAGTCGGGAGAAAGTGGAGTCAACGGTCCAGCTGCGGGACTCGGTAAGATCAGGGAGCCACACTGAAGCGAAAGTTCTGCCTTGAACATGGACAGTGTAAGTGCCGTCAGGAAGGTCGCTGAGAAGAATTTGTGCTGTTCTTGAGGTTGGGGTCCCTGGGGCCAGACCGCCAGCATCTCCGATATCGAATGCCTCACTCCATGGGTCGTTATTGACGCGGTAGCGGTAGCCGAAGATGCCAGGACCTCCGATTGTGAGTTCTGCGGTTCGGGAGGTGGTAAAGACGGGAGGCTCTCCAGAGATTTGTAGCTGATCCGGAACGAGAGCTCCAAGATCTCCGCCAAGAGGTCCTGCCCCGAGAGCCGGTGATCCCGGTCGCAGAGTGAAGTCCCCTTCCTCTGGATTGGTAAATCGTGCTGTCGAAGAGAGGTTGTCAGGGCCCAGATCAAAGATTGATTCGCCCGGGTGTTCCTCGCCAAGGCTGGTGTCCACAATCATTGGATCCACAAGGTTGTGGGTAAACTCCAGAGGGGTACGAAAGGTGGAGTCTTCGGTCCGCATATCGGCATTACCAAAGACGCGGGGAACGTCGATGAAGATATTGGATCCTGCGTATGCGCCGGCTGCTGGTGTAGGAGAGCTGTCCCCCGGCACGAAGAGATTTATGGCGGAGCCAATGTTGGTATTGTCGAAGGTGTCAACAAAGTCCGGATGCACCTTATAGACGGTGTTGTTTTCAAAGATGGTATCGGAATCATTTTTCAGGCTGATGGCGTGGTCGATATCCCAGAAGATATTTCTGGCGACCATTGTGGTGGTGTCCGGCCGGTCTCCAGTAGAAATGGCATTGGCGTATCCCCGGTCAGAGGTTTCATCATCCTTGAAAACCCTCGTGAAGGTATTTCCTGCTACATAGATATCGCCCCCCAAGTCCAGCTCTTCGCAACGTGATCCGGCAAAGTAGTTTCCGAGGATCTGGACGATCGGTTCCGGCAGATTGCCGCTGACTACGTCGACGACGTCGTTGTGCCCCTTGTTGGTTCCAAAGCGATTATTCCGGATGATATATCTTCCACTCTTGGGAATGTCCCCTTCGCCCTTAATGTGCTCGCTGATGTTATCCAGGCCAAGTTCAGCGGCCTGCTCATCAGGTCCAAACATGTCCGGGAAGGTGCTGTTTTCGATGATCACGGAGGCGTCCTCGGTGTAGATCATGCGGATATGGGTTCCGCTGAAGCGAACATCATCAATTACGCACTGGGAACGAATGATTCCGATCGAGCCCTCTCGATGTTGTGCATTTCGAATATCGACATGCGCGATGCGGTTGGTCGGGTCCATTGAGTCAACAATCTTGAGGCCGTCCCATTTGGGAGGGCCTGGAGGAAGCCCGTCACTGGCGGGGTCAGCGACGAAAGGAGCACCTGGAACGCTGGTGAGTTGCACTCTGGAAAAGGGGGTGCCCTCAATCTGAACGGAACCGCTGACCGTAAGACGGGATCCGGGTGTGAAGTAGACGTTGGTACCGGCTTCAATGATCAGATTTCCACCAGGAGGGACTACGGCATCGGAGGTGATTCGGTATGGCCCGTTTGCTGCGATCCATCGGATTTCTGAGCCAGCGCCATCAAAAACCTGATCGTAGGAATAGCAGCCGATATCCTGAGCTGTGCCGTCAGGATCGAGAGTCAGGTCAGGGATTGCCGCATTCCTTGCTGGAGATGTAGACTCTAGGTAATAATTGCGGTTGTCCGGATCCACGAAGAGCGGATCCACGTTGAGGTTGCTCTGATTCTGCTCCTGAGAATTAGGCCACGGCAGACCGATGATAGTATGCTGCAACGCAACATCCGTAGGATCATAATCAGTGCGGATGTCTTCAGAGTTATTCCAGATAATAGAGTTCGAGATTTCGTAGAAGCTCGGAGCGTCGTCTCCATTCTTATTTTCTGCCTGCACTCCGATCGAGCTGTTGTCTGTAATGGTACAGAAGTCGAGAAGAGCTCTTGCGTCGTCCTTTGCGGAGAACCCAATCGCGCAGTTGGCAAAAAGGGACCTATGGACGGTGGCAGTTCCGCCAAGCATGCTCATTCCCTTGTCTCCCATTCCCCGAACAAGACAGTCTTCAATGACCACATCGGCGTCGAGGGTGTCAATGCCATCATCCTCGCAGTTGGCGACAAGTATCCGGCGAAGTATGATTGATTGTCCATTTCCGGCTCCGTGAAGATACACAGCATCGTTGTCGTCGACCTCGCCATCCTCCCGGTAGCGGCCAAGCATATCCGTGATCCAGCAGTCTTCCATCAGCACGCCCGTGTCAAAGGTTTCGACTCCCATGACCGAACGAGCCCAGTGGCACTTTTTGAAGGTCATTAAGGAATCCACTCCTTCCTCCCTTTCAGTTTCTCCTATCTTGCCTCGATTATCTGAAATTGTGCAGCTTTCGAAGGTGACGTCTGAGCCCTTTATCCTGAGAACCCGGCCATGGTCCGTATGACCACCTCGTGGCGAATGCCCAGCCCGATGAATATTAGAGAATTCAAATTGTGCCGACTGGGAATTCTCAAATTGAATGTGGCCCCAGGGGGAATTGTCTGTTGATGAGGTAAAGGTGACCGGCTGATTCTCCGTTCCAGAGGAAATTACGCTACCCTGAATGACCAGGTCTGTGCCTTCAGTTCCCTCCGGAGCCGGGTCGCCATCTAGGAGCACCAGAGTTCCGGGAGAGACCGTAAGGGTGTGGCCTGATGGCACGGTGGTATCGTCGGTGAGCCTTACGATGCCGCTCCAGGTGGTTTGCTCCCCTGGAAGAGTGCCGCTGATCTGGGTGATTTCCTCGTCAAACAGGCTAGTGATGTTTTTGCGAGCCTCCTGATTGACTGCTGTCGCGATGATTGTGAGATCTCCGGGATTGGCCCCTGCAATGGTGGCAGTCAGCTCGAAATCAAAACTGATATCAGAGCTTTCGTCGTCATCCTGATGTATTTCAACGGCAATCGTATTGTTGCCATCAATAAGCAGGGTGTGAATGTCCTCCTCAGCGAAATCCAGGTCGTCGGGGTCGAGGAAATCATCTTCCTGACTGGAGCCATTGCTCGCCTCGGTGAGGTGGCCAGGTTCTGATTGAACGTTGTCCCGGCCGATAGCGGTGCCATTCAGATAAACTACGACCCCATCGTCTCGCTTGATCCGGTAATCGAGTGCGAGGACTTGCGAGGTGTCAGAGATGGAGAAATCCCTGCGGAAGTATGTGGTGATGAATTTGTCATCCTCGTCATTATCATCATTGTCCTCGTTAGGCCCAAATCGCACTTCGGTTGCTTCGTCGTTATCTCCATAGCCGAGTTCTGCGGGGCCGCTGCGCCAGTCATCATCATTAAAATCGCGCTCGCGCCATGCTGTCCCCTGGTCGGATCCGTCGTCAAGATAGCGCCATGTTGCTCCCCTGTTGATCAGAGAAGAGGAAAACCCATCAGCTCCCCCATCCACTTTCACAAGGGCTGAGCCAAGTCCATTTCTGATCGTAACAGTTCCGGGTGTCAGTGTGACTCCTGGTATGTTGGTGGAGAGGTTCGCGGTGGTTTGCCAGAGGTTTCGGTTGATGGTCCCGTCGCCATCACGGAACTCTAAACGGACGAGAAGCGGATGGGAGGGAAGATACGAATCTCGAGTGACGAGTGTGAGGTTTCCTGCGGGAATCTCGCCGGCAAGGGTACCTGAAATATCGGTGGTCGAGGATGTGTCATACCATACCTCAAGAGAGGATTCGTTTGTCATCGTTCCGCTGCCATCCCGACCTGTGAAACATTGGATAGTAACTCGATTCAGCCCGGGTCTGAAAAAATTCCCTGATGGATCCACTGCGAGTCGCCACGTGCCAGCGCGCTGGTCACGTTCCGCGGGGATGCCATTCAGGAGGACGGAAAGGACACGCCCCGACCTGAATCCTCCGGTGAAGAGCGCGCTTCCTGTTTCAGTTCGAAAATATCCATCCACGACTGGCAGGTCGCAGGATGCGGTGAAGGTATCAGGAATCTGTTCAATTGCTTCAATCGCTCGCTCAGAGATCCAGTCTTTTGCGTCTATTATTTCGTCCTCTTCGACCCAGTTCCCGAGTAGGTCGTCAACCATGGGATGCAGGTTGGATTCGGAAAATGATCCGGTGATGAGGCTTAACAATTTTCGATAGTAGAGATGGATGACTTCGTCATTCTGAAAAAAGCGAACCAGACCAGGAAGATCATCGAAGCTCCAGATCGATCTGTCCGGATCAACTGTGGTGTTTCCAAGGTTGAACATCGTGTCAAGGTCGTGAGGGACGAGAATAAAGCGCGGGTCAGCGATGCCGCTGTAGAGGCCGTAGTCGTCGCCTTTGGAGGTGATCAGTCCTCCTTCACGGTTGCCGGCGAGCGTATCGAGTGCAAAATAAGTGACCCACTGATCAATGTTCACTACTCTTCCGACGTCCTCGAAATAACTCTCCGCTGGGGCATTGTTCAGGGCGTCGGTCAGCGCGATGAGGTCACTCCAGTTATCCTCTGCCTCATTTGTTTTCTTGAAATAGGTATCCCGGTAACTATCGGCATTAGGGCCTTCATGCCGGAGATCGCCTTCCTCGTCTGTATCCTCATTGTCTCGAACCTGATAAAGGTTCCCGTTGGGGTCGAGTGGCCAGTGGTTACGGGTGTATTCGCTTCCGAAGCTCTCGACCTGAGCGTAGGAGCCGAACATGTTGGACCCGCTGCGTGCGAGGTCCTCTCCGTTAATCCTCAGGAGAGATGCGGTTGCTTCCGCAGTCTCTATCCCTGCGGATCGGAGATATCTGCTTCCGAAGACCTGGGAATGTGGATACTGCGCGTTAAATTTCACGGACGGGCGGCCGTTCCATGGATCATCACTACGAAACTTCACGAGAAAGTTGTTAGGAGGCGGGTTTCGTGAGCTGGCACCACGGTTCCGGACACTGGCGAGGTAGCGCAGCGCAAGCCCGGTTCCATCCTCGACAATAAAGGTGCAGTTCATCTCCGCATTGCTTTCTTCTTCGTTACGAGGGGACTCACTATCATCCCCGATATCGGCCAGCTCGGCACGTTCCTCCTCGGTCATTACGATACGGTATTTTGGCTGGGACCCGGGGACCCATGTCGCGTATGGATCATGCGAATCGTCGAACTGCAGCAGGGCATTTGCCTGCTGCTCTCCATCCGCCTGCGAAGGAGCAGGCCATGTTCGTTCGGCGGTATCGGAAAATACGCGGAGGTAGAACTCAATAATCGAGCCGTCGGGCTGGCCGGGTATTTCCGAGCGGAGAACGCTATCTGGACCCTCGTTCATTTCTATTGAGTTCCAATCGGATTCTCCATCCAATCGCCAAAAAAGAAGCAAGGGGCCGGCAGTGTTCATGTAATCCAATTCGGCTTGAACGATCACGTTTTCACCAGAACGGGGAATAACGGGGGTATGGCGGACGCTCTTAATCAGTGGAGCCGTTCTTGTTGAAAGAATGGAGTTCGCGCTACCGGGTGATCCACCCGCAGCGATGCTGGACCCCCAGTTCTGTCCCTGATTATTTGAGAGAGCGGGGTTAATCAACTCAAGCGAAGCGCCTCCGCCGTCGTGATTGGCGGTCCAGGTCCAGCCCTGATGGCCGTTATCCACCGGTCCTCTTCTCCTCTCGGCCCAGTCTCCTTCATCAGCGTAGCGGACCCGGTCGATTCTGTTTCCGGTTTGATCGACAAGGGTGATGGTCTCTCCCGAGTTGCGGAGGCGACCGACCCACGGACCAAGAATGTTCCCGCCGGTATCAACCTCGGGGTATATGGAATTAAAGGAGGGCGGGTCTGCGGCGATGACGAAGTAACTATTCCCGGGCAAGATCGTCCCTGCAGGGAAGGTAAAGGTTATCCCCTGGCTAAAGGACCACTCTGAGAGGTCGACGCCAGAGGTAGATGGGTTGTAGAGCTCGACCCATTCCGTCATCGAATTCTCCGGCCCAGTGCCGTGATTTTCATGGTAGAATATCTCGTTGATTATCGGATTCGCCGTGCTGCGCGGACCGAGGGAAAGAAACGCAATAAGGAACAGGGAGGCACCGCAGAGGAGATATTGTTGCGTGGCAGCGGGATTTTGCATGGGAGGGGAGTTCTTCCGCTGCTGCGGAAGCCGTGCAGGTTGTCAAAACGGGGAAAAGTCCCGCGAACCACATCGTATGGAAGCGGTAGTTTCGAGGGCAAGCGTATTTGCCGGTAAGGGCTGCCACTGTTTGACGGGCATTCTTTCATGAAAATCGTCCAAGAAAATCCGTGGAAGAGGGTCTTGATTAGTGCAGGCAACTAAATAGGAAGGTTCAAGGTAGCCCATGATGAAAAGTCGTATACCAGTAAGGATCAGGAGATCGGCGATCGTTCTCGCCATGATAGGCGTGTCCGTTCCCTCATTTGGAGTAGAGCGGGATTATGTTGATCGAGCCCGTCTTGCCAAATCCGAGTAAGCGCTGGTGCTCAAAATGGCGCGCAATCGCGGAATCGAGGAGGTGGCGAAAATCACAACATACAACATGTTTCCCACCCCATTCCGGGGAATCGCCGTGCAGGGACTCGATAGGATCGAGGGGCGTGAGGTCTCCCACCGTGTTCTCAGCGTGAGTTATCGAAAGTGGTTGGAGCCTGGGGCGAAACCGGGGAAGGACGACCTCGTGATCGGAGATTTCTGGGCGGGACAGGCGAGAGTAGTGAAGAAGACGATTCTTCGGCATGGAAAGGACGAATTCCGAATCGCAACTCCGAGGGGAATATCAGTGGGAGTCTGCGAGTCGGTCTTGGCGAATCTTCTCGACGGACGCTACAGGCTCGGGCCTGCGGTGGAGGAAAAGATGATGGACGGAGTGGATTGGTCGAAGCCGCTCCATTTTGGGAAACGGGAAGATCTTATCTCGGCCGGCTACGGTCATAAGAATAAAGACTCGGGTTTTTTCGATTTACAGATCAAGGTTGTTGGAAAAGAGCTCATCATCGAGCAAGTGTTTCAGGCGATTCCCTAGGGCCAGAGTCAGAAGCTACCTATGAGAATAATTTCGATTTTCCTCTGCACTCTTGGGTTCGGATTCCCCCTGTGGAATTCCCAAGCTGAATCCCTCCCTAATATAGTTTTTATATTTGCCGATGACTGGGGTTGGGGAGACCTCGGCTGTCATGGGCACCCTTATGTCAAAACTCCGAATATTGACCGTCTCGCAAGGGAGGGAACGGACTTCTATCGGTTTACAGTGGCCAGTGGGGTGTGTTCGCCGAGTCGGACTGCTGTGATGACCGGTCATTTCCCGGCACGCTACAATATCGATGGGCATTTTGCCTGGGTGCCTAGTAACCAGAGACGCAATATGCCAGACTGGCTGGATCCGGGAGCGCCTCTGTTGTCGAGGTTCCTGCAGGGGGCAGGGTATGCAACGGCCCACTTTGGGAAGTGGCACTTGGCCAATGACATGATTCCGGATTCTCCTCCCCCGAGCGACTACGGATTTGATGTCTCGGCGGCCTTCAACTGCTCGGGAAAACAAATGCCTGTCCATGATGACGCAAGAAGGACGATTTCTTTTATCGAAAAGTGTCATGAGGAAGAGAAGCCTTTTTACGTCAACCTGTGGCTTCATGAGCCGCATACTCCCTTTCATACGAAGCCGGAGTATCGCCGGCGCTTCCCGAAGCTCGCAGAGCGGGATAACATCTATGCTTCCGTTCTTGCTCACGCGGACGAAAGAGTAGGCAGCGTGCTCGAGGTGCTCGATCGTCTCAAACTCGCAGCAAATACCCTCGTGATATTCAGTTCTGACAATGGACCGGCCCGGGCTCAGCCTGGGACCAAACTCCAGACAATGCATGATACCGCCACTGGGGAGGGTTTTAACATTGCTGCAGCGAGAGGGGTGACCGGGGGCCGGAAGGGTTATAAGGCGGCCCTCTTCGAAGGAGGGATCGGGGTTCCCTTTATTGCCCGTTGGCCAGGCAAGATCGGAGCAGGGAAGGTTGACCGAACTTCTCTTTTCTCGGCTGTGGATCTTCTCCCGACCTTCTGCGAGATTGCGAAGGTTGAGCTTCCTGCCTCCTACCGGCCCGACGGGATGAGCCAGCTAGAAACCTTGAAAGGCAGGGGACAGGCGAGACGATCCAAGCCCCTTTTCTGGAAGACGATTGCTCCATGGCCAGCCCGAAAGAGCAAGCCGGACCACTGGGTATCCTTTGCGGTAATCAGTCAGAACTGGAAATTGGTGGCCAATCGGAGTGTTGATTACGTCGAGCTGTATGATCTTGAATCAGACCCACTCGAGGCAGTGAACGTGGCGAATAAGCACGAGAAGGAAGTGAGACGACTCAGGACGATGCTGGAAGAGTGGAAAGCGAGTCTGCCTGCTCGTCCCACAGGGAAGGTTTTTTCCCGGCTTCGAGATAAGGGGAAACCATAGGGATTTTCCTGGGGGTTCCCCGGTTGAAAAAAGAGACAACGCTCTGCTAGAAAGGAATGTCGTAATAAAGCGTTAAATAAACGCAAAAAGCCCGATTTGTTTTCTGGCGTTGCAGCAGGAACAGAGACACGGTTCGATTCGCAATATGAGCTATATTTTTCGTTCCAGTCGCGCTTATTCGATTTTCGTTTTATTGGCATTTATCGCCTTCCTCTGTGACGTCAGGGGAGAGGTCGCTCTGCCAGACCCCGATGGTCAGCCCGCAGATTTCAATAAGCCCGTCCAGGTATTCATCATCATGGGGCAGTCAAATACCTTGGAATTCGGGAAAGTGAAGGGAGACAAGGACGGCTCGCTTGAGCATGCCGTTAAGAAGGAAAACCTCTACCCGTTCATGGTGGATGATGCCGGCAACTGGACGACTCGCAAGGATGTCCGCAATCTCCATGTCATGGGTAGCGGTGGGCCAGGAAAGACCAGTATCAGGCGCAACGACTGGCTTACCGTCTCCGGGGGAAAAATCGGCATTGAAATCGGCATCGGACACCACCTGGGCAACGCTCTCGATGCTCCTGTCCTGATTCTAAAGAGCTCAATCGGAAACCGCAGCCTCGGGTGGGACTTGCTTCCTCCTGGTAGTCCGAGACACGAAGTCGAAACCACCGACAGGAAAACTGGAAAAAAGATCACGATGGTGACGCCCGCTCACAAAGATGAGGTTCGTCATCCGAGCTGGATCAAGGGGGAAATACCTGCACCCCCCAAGCATACTTGGCATGCGGGACTCCAGTATCTTGGAGATGTCGCCCGGGCAAAAGAGGTTTTGACCAAAGTGCCCGAATACTATCCCGGTGCACCAGTGCTTTCGGGACTGCCGGGATACGAAGTTGCCGGATTTCTATGGTGGCAAGGTGATAAGGATCGCTACAACGCAGCTCATGCGGCGATGTATGGGAAAAACCTTGCCCAGCTCTTCAAGGCTCTCCGCAAGGAATTCGGCGCGCCCAATGCCAAGATGGTCGTCGCCACCCTGGGCCAAACCAACAAGGAGAACGCTAAGGGAAATGAGAAACTGATCATGGATGGCATGTTTTCCTTTGGCGGTGCCCACAGGGGAGAAACCTCTATCGTTTACACTCATCCGCTCTCCATGGGAGGGGCCTCCAACGGGCACTACGGGGGAAATGCGAAGACCTATATGAATGTCGGGTTGGCCATGGGTAAGGCCATGGTAGATCTCCTGAAAGGCGAGTAGGGATCATCTTTGGCACAGGCGAAGATGAAAATAGCGGTCGCGATATGAAGAAGAATCATGGGTTCGCGCTACTCGCCTCGGCAGTGGTGTTGTTCGCTGGTGCATTTTCCATCGGCATGGGGGGGCTTACGATGGCTCTCTCAAAATATAGGGGCACCGGCTTCGAAAACGCCACAAACACCGTTGGGTTTGTCCTTCTCTTGTTAGGAGGAGTGACCTTTGTGTGGACATTCCTCAAACACCATCGGCAGGGTGATTGAATCTGCAAATAGCGGGCGTCTATTTTCTTATCTGAGCATCACCCCCTCAGTCAGGGAGGAGCCTCAAATAGTCACTATGACGGCAACTCGCAGACTTACATGGATGCCGGCGAGGCCATGGTGGATCTTATGAAAAATGAGTGAGAGGCTGTCCACTTGCATTCGACTGCCCTGAAAGAAATTGAGATGCGGGGCTGCGTTAGGGCTTTCGCAGGGTAATTCATAGTGCCGGTCCATGGAGGCAGGGTGAGTGAGCGGATCGGGTTCAAGGATGAACGGTCCAGAAGAGAACGGGAAATGCACATCGAGGAGAGGCCGTATGACCCAGAGAAGTGATGTGGATTTTGTCGTAGAACCATGCTATTGAATCTTTCTGATTCGACGCCAGATGCGTTAGCGACGATGGAAAGGTTTGAGGTGTGCCGATGTTTGTGATGTATCTGCACGATTGCCAATCTAAGAGCATAACCCTAATTCGATGAAGGCTTCCTGTTATTTAATATTTGCCGTAGTGCTATCGGCCTCTGCCCCATTGCTGCCTGCAGCCCCTTTCGCCTTCCGTAGCGATGATCGGGTTGCTCTTGTAGGTAATACTGTGGTGGAACGTGCGCAGCGTTTCGGACATGTCGAGACCCTGCTGAATCTGGCAGCTGGGGCTGAGGTGAAGGGCCTCACCTTTCGCAACATTGGCTGGAGCGGAGACTCGGTGTTTGGAGATGCGCGTTCTTATTTCGGTGCGCCCAAGGAAGGGCGGGATCGTTTGCAGCGGGTAGTGAAGGAGGTCAAGCCCACCGTACTTATGGTGTGCTACGGCACTAATGCGGCGATGACGGCAAAAAAAGGCTGGACCGATGACCCAGCCGGTGCAGATCGCTCGAAGGCCGGTGATAAGGAAAGCCTCAGCTTATTTGTAGAAACTTACGGGAAGCTGTTGGATCTGATCGTAGCAGGAGCTGGAGCAGAGCTGCGAGAGGTAGTCCTGATCTCGCCCCCTCCGCTGGAAAATCTGGGCCATCCGCTACCCGACCAGAGTGTCAACAATGCCCGGCTGGCGGTCTACCGCGATGCGATCCGGGATCTTGCGGGCGCTCGTGGGCACCGTTTCCTGGACCTGTTCCAAAGGATGGGGGGTAACAAGCTGAAAGCTGGAGAGCAAAGTCGAGGTCCGCTTACGATCAACGGGCTGCACTACGGGGAAGCTGGCTACGTTTTGATCGGGGAGTCATTGGTGGGCGGGCTGGGTCTTACGCTGCCAGGAAATCTTTCTGCCAACGATTCTTCAGTGGTAGCCCTGCGTAACAGAATCATGGAAAAGAATCGGCTGTTCTTCCATCGATGGCGACCATCCAACGAGACTTATCTGTTCCTTTTCCGAAAGCATGAACAAGGCAACAACGCGAAGGAAATTCCCATGTTTGATCCGCTGATCGAGAAGGAGGAGCAGAGCGTGGAGAGCTTGCGAGCCGCAGTATTCAGTAAACGGTAAGGATAAGGAGACTAACAATGAAGAGAATCATTCTATTTGGATTGTTGCTGCTGGCTGGAGCGCTGACCGCTTCTGCTCAGCGTGGGTTGAAGGAGATCCCGAATCCTGACGTGAGGGTGCAGGAAGCGGGATTCAAGCTGCCGCCAGGAGCGAAGATTAATCTTTTTGCTGCGGATCCTCAGATTACCAAGCCGATTCACATGAATTGGGACGGCCAAGGCCGGCTCTGGGTGGTTGGTAGCCCGCTTTACCCTCATATCAAACCGGGAGAAGAGGAGACGGACCGGCTTTACGTTCTCGAAGATACCAATGGTGACGGTATCGCGAACAGAGTGAGCGAGTTTGCTGCTGACCTGCACATTCCGACCGCTGTTCTGCCGGGTGATGGAGGAGTCTATGTGGCAAATTCCACTGAGGTCATTTTTTTGCGAGATAACGACGGTGACGGCAAAAGCGACGAGCGAAAGATCGTGCTCTCAGGTTTTGGGACCGAGGATACTCATCACCTGCTTCATACGTTTCGCTGGGGTCCAGCTGGACACCTCTGGATGAATCAGTCGATCTACATTCACAGCCACGTGGAGACCCCTTACGGTGTGCGGAGACTTCTGGGAGGGGGGATGTGGCACTTCCGCCCCGAGACCGGGCGGCTCGAGGTTTTCATGAAGGGCCTGGTGAATTCGTGGGGCCATGTCCTCGACGAATGGGGGCAGAGCTTTATGACCGATGGAGCGGGAGGTGATGGTATCAACTACGTTTTTCCACGATTCGTAGGGGTGACGTCGCCTGGAGCATCGCGGGTCCTGCGCGGGCTTAATCCGGGGCAGCCGAAGCACTGCGGGTTGGAGGTTGTGACGGGTCGGCACGTGCCGGAAGAGTGGGTAGGAACTCTGCTTGCGCCCGATTTCCGAGGTCACCGAATCAATCGTTTTCGCCTCACCCACAAGGGCGGAGCCTATATTTCCACCAAGATCGAGGATCTGGTCTCTTCTACCCACCGGGCCTTCCGTCCCATTGACGTCAAGATGGGGCCGGACGGAGCGATCTATATTGCGGATTGGTACAATCCGATTATTCAGCATGGGGAGGTGGATTTCAGGGATGCGCGTCGTGATCACACCCACGGGCGCATCTGGCGTATCAGCTTTCCTAAACGCCCTCTGGTACAAAAGCCGAAGATTGTGGGGGCTCCGTCGGCAGGACTGGTGTCCCTTCTGGATTCTCCGGAAGAGTTAACTCGGACTCGTGTGGCAGTCGAACTGCGGCAGCGAGACGCTCAAGAGATCATGCCGGCGCTTGAGAAATGGTATGGTTCGCTCACGGAGGATCAGGCCCTGCAAAAGCTCCGTGCTATCTGGGGATCACAGGCAGTGGGCGCGTTCAAACGTAGCTGGGCAGAGGATCTGGTATCTGCATCGAACCCCAAGGCACGGGCTGGAGCGCTGCGAGCCCTTTACTACACGGCGGGCGAAGAAAAGACGTCCCGGGCGTTGTTGGAGAAGGCGGTAGAAGACCCGAATCCGCAGGTGCGCTTGTGGGCAGTGAGCGTTCTGGCTCAGTTGCCATGGCCAGATACGGTAGCATTGGCGTTGCGAGCACTAAAGAAGGACGGGGTGGATAAATATCTCGATTTTGCGGTGTGGTCGATCTGTCGTGAACACGCCTCGCGCTGGCTTCCCATAGCCCGGGAACGAAATCCCTTTCAACATACGTGGCAGCTCTTTTTCGCGGGGCGGGCCCTCAAGCAGCCGGTTGGAATCTCGCATGTTCTCAAGTCGCTGGCAGAGGGAGAGTTCGAGACTGAGGCCCAACTCGACGAAGTGATCAGCTGGATTGCAAATGTGGGTGAGGGAAACCATCTGGAAGTTCTTTTCTCTGTAGCGCTTGCAGACGGCGCATCAAAATCCCTCCAGATAAGAGCCCTGCGAGGCCTACGGGATGCTGTGCGTTTGCGTAAGCAGCGGCCTACCGGCCGTCTGAGCAGGCTGAACCGGTTTCTCGAGAGAGGGAATGGGGCGGTTTTTGCGGAGGCTGCCGCTTTGGCCGGAATGTGGAAGTTGGAGGAGGCCCGGGAGCCTCTTGAGAAGGCCTTCCTCGGGCCGGAAGCGGTCTCTTCTAACGCCGCTTTGGAGGGCTTGCGGGCACTTGGAGGAGAGAAGACAAAGCAGTTTTTTTCAACTACGGCGCGGAATGTCGAAATGGAGTTTGGTAAGCGCCTCCGTGCGGTGGTGGGGCAGACTCGTCTCGACCCTAGGAGTGGAGCGGAGTTAGCCGTATCTCTCCTCCAGGGAGCGAGCAGAGCGGAGGACGTGCGGATGATCGTGGATGCCTTTCTGGTGAATAAGAATGGGCCGTCTGCTCTGGCCGAGGTGCTGGAGCGCCCTGGGTCCGCCATGAAGCCCTCGATGGCTCTTGTGGGATTGAATCAAGCGGGCAGTTCGGCCAACAAGTCAGAGGCCCTGATCGAGGCCTTTCGAAAGGCGGGCAGTCTGAGGCCTATGAAGCTCAAACTGAGTAATGTCGAGATGGAGGCTATGATGTTGCGGGTGGCAGCGGAGGGGAGCGCGGTCCGGGGAGAACAGGCCTACCGCCGGGCAGGGATGCAGTGCATTGTGTGTCATGCCATTGGTGGAGCAGGCGGCATTATAGGGCCGGATCTGGTGAGCATAGGGGCGAGTGCTCCGGTAGACTACCTCATTGAGTCGATGCTGGAGCCCAGCAAGAAGATCAAGGAGGGCTACCATACTGCGGTGGTAACTACCCGGGAGGGTGATGTGGTAGCGGGTGCGATTGCCCGGCAGGACGATACGGAAATCGTAGTGCGGGATGCAAAGGGGATGGAGGTCAGGGTGCCCCGAAAGGAAGTGGCGAGCAGTAGTGTGAGCCCGGTTTCGCTGATGCCAATGGGCCTTACCGCGCAGCTGCGCGAGGACGAATTCGTGGATTTGATCCGATTTCTTTCCGAGCTGGGGAAGGAAGGGCCTTACAAGACAACGGCGCAGCGCTTCGTGCGCTCCTGGGAGGTTCTCCAGCCTCACGAGCGTACGCGCGACGCTATTGGACACTACGGCAAGAAGATCTTCGCGGAGAATATTGAGAGTTACCAGTGGACACCATTGGTAGCGCGAGTAAACGGCACTGTGCCGGGGGAAGAGCTGCCCAGAGTGGTTGGAAGAGGCAGGGAACGATACGGAGTGGCCCGGTTCCGCTTGCAGGTAAACCAGGCTTCGAAGATTTCGTTTAAGCTAAGGGGTAAGTTGAGTGACCTTACAGTTTTTGTCGATGGCACAGAGATGAAAGGTGCGCAGGAGGGCGCTAGTGATGTGATAGAGTTCAGTCGCAAGAAGGGAACCTGCACCGTGACCGTGGTGGGCCTGCTGGGGGGTGGCATGGAGGAATTTTCGGTCGAACTACTGGGAGAGCCGGGCGTGATCGAGGTGGCGCAGTAGGACGCGTATATGCGATGTCACAAATTCAATAGACGAGTGTCTTAGCAGGAAGCAGGGCAGGAATGATTCCCGGAGAGAGCCAGAGACAAAAATAAGAACGACAGAGGGGTCATTCATATCGCCTCGGGACTTGTCTTGCTCGTCGGGGATTTGGCTGCCCTGCCTGAGGGCGGGGAGAAGGCCTTATGCTCTCCGGCAAGCAGGTGTAGAGTGCCGCCCCGCATACCGCATGACGGGAGGTGCAGGGAATCGATATCCGCAAGGAAGGGAAGGGAGACGGAGAGTATGTTCGGAAGCTTACGGAGACAAAGTTCGACAGGATTACGAGGGGAGCAGGAATGTCAGGATTCATCTCTGTGCGCTGCGTGGAGCGGATGTAGAGAGATAAGGGATCGATGTTCCCCACTCACCCCAACCGGGCAAGGGAAGGGGCTGCAGGTTCTATCTCGCGGAAAATGCCTATGACGGATGGGCCGCCGAAGGAAAACGACGTGATGGCCCTTACGTCAATTTCGCCAAGGTCGTTGAGCCAGTGAAGCCTTGAGAGGGCCGAATGCTCCGGTGTGCTGATCTCTACTCCTCCGGGGCTGCGTCTGCCCCATCTGGCCGGCGTAGGATCATGATTCCGTGATCCCCCTTGTCGGATTTGTAGGAGGCATCGAAGGCTTGGGCATCAAGCTTGCCTTTAAGCGAGTGAGTGCCGAAGAGTTTCGGGAGGGCCATCTCACCCTTCACCGAATAGGAGCCATCGGGGTTTTTCTGTGCAGGTATGGTATGCACATAATTTCCGAATTCCAGGACTCCCCATCCTGCTCGGTAGCGGAAATCGTAAACGCCTGGTTTCTCGGGCGTTGGGGTGACGATGCACCAGAGCGGTCCCTCGTGCCCGTTCCATTGGCTCTTCCACTTCCCTTTCCAAGGGCCGGTGATGTCTTTTGGTTTCCCGGCGACCGCAGCCTCTGCGGCGGCCTTTTCAAATCGAGCGTGGTAGCTCAGGCAGGAGGGTAGGATGAGAAGAATACAAAGAAGGAGCAGCGACCGGCAGAAGTGCTTCGTCATATCCTTGGAATCAAGGGAAGAGCCCCCAGCCGGGTTCAGAACCCAGCTGGGGACTATTAACCTGAAACGATTTAGATTTTGGGCTCCCAGCCCGGGCGGTAGTCGCGCTTCACAAGTCTGGAAGCTTCTGCGTTGTCCTTGGACTTCATGTTAGGTCCATCCCATTCAATCGGGCGACCTTCCCCAATCCGCTGAGCGAGGCAGCCGAGGAGGATGACTTCATTCAGATACGCAGCAATTTCGAAGCTTGAATAAGCCGGCTTCTCCGGGTCTTTCATCATCTCGAACCATTCCTTAACGTGTCCTGGCGAGCGGGGGATGACCTTGGGGATATCCTTGCATGCAGGGTGATTGTTGATGTTGGTATAGCTCTTTTCTCCTTTGCGCATCAGGAAGACGTTCTGTCCGTAGTCGTCAGGGGAATAGATTTCGCCCTCAGATCCCTTGATGAGACAGCAGGCTGCAGGGAGCTTGTTGCCCTGAGCGCCAACAAGATTGGCGGTGATATCGCTGTAGGGACGAATCGGGGCCTGCCGGTCACGGGGATTCCCATCATACCACCAGAACTTCATTGCAGGCCAGTCTTCCCGGGCGGGGAAGTCGAAGCGAACCCTTGAGCTGAGAGGGAAGGTTTCCTTGTAAGGGCGGGAGGCCATTTCACATTCGATGCGATCCGGATATCCCAGCTTGAGAGCGCGGAATGGCATATTGACGGTGTGGCATGCCATGTCTCCCAGTGCGCCTGTGCCAAAGTCAAACCATCCCCGCCATTTGAAAGTGTGGTAAACACCTGCCTTGTAAGGTCGAGGAAGTGCTGGGCCGAGCCAGAGGTCCCAGTCAAGACCAGCGGGGACCTTGTCAGATCCCTCGGGACGGTCGATACCCTGAGGCCAGACTGGGCGGTTGGTCCAGACGTGAAGCTCCTGTGGTTCGCCGATTACGCCGGAGTGAATGACTTCCACTCCACGACGCAGGCCTTCGTTCGCGCTGCCCTGGTTGCCCATCTGAGTTGCCAGCTTTTTCTCGCGCGCGAGATTGCGCATGATCCGGGATTCCCAGACCGTTTGGGCGAGGGGTTTCTGCACATAGGCATGCTTGCCCATAGCCATGGCGGTAATTGCCGCTACACCGTGGCAGTGGTCAGGGGTAGACACCGTCACCGCATCGATCTGGTTCTCCATCTCTTCGAGGAGTTTCCGGAAATCCTTGTATTGCTTAGCCTTTGGAAACTTCTGGCCTTTTCTCCGTAGCATATTGGGATCGATATCACATAGCGCTACGATTTCGCCCCCTTCTCTGGCTGCGTTATCGGTATCGCTGCTGCCCTTTCCCCCCACACCGATACAGGCTACCCTGATCTTGGAGTTGAGATTCTGTCCGCTCACAATGGCGGGGAATCCTAGAACCGAGCCGGTGGCCACACCGGTGTTTCTTACAAATTTACGACGAGTGACTTGCTTCATGAGTAGGTGAGAACTGTAGAGGGAGAGGCGAGGGTTGGAAGCGCATTTTTGTGCCCGAAGGGATGAGTTTTGATCGATTTCCACCTCTGAGGGCGTAAAAGTGCTGGGAGAGAACCGCCAGAGGCGGGGATTTTATCAGGAACGCTAGAACAGGCAGAAGTGAAAGTCTCAGAACAAGAAGCAGTAATGTCGGGGGCAGTCGGGACAAATCGGCGCTCTTTCGTGAAAAAGGCGACCACCGCCGGAGTCTTTCAGATTGTTGCCCCCCATGTGCTGGGTGGGCCGAAGTATACCCCGCCTAGCGAGACTTTCGGAGCGGCCTTGATCGGAGCAGGAGGCCGGGGGCCGGGGACCTTTGGCGATCTCGGACGCAAGCACAAGCTGGCCATCAGGGAAATAGCTCGCTGCGATGTCAAGTGGGTGGGTAAATCTGATAACAAGACCCGCTACACGGATTTTCGCCGCCTGCTGGAACGAAACGACCTGGACGTGGTTGCGATTGCCACTCCTCCCCACTGGCACGCTCTCATTTCCATTGCTGCGATGGAGGCTGGAAAGGACGTGGTCTGCGAAAAGCCAATGACGAGGTTTCTCGCCGAGGGGCGGGCAGTGGTAGAGGCCTCCCGGCGGACCAAGCGTATTTTTCAGATCGGAACTTATGGTCGCTTTGGCGTAGCTGGTAGAAAGAACAACGACCTGCGGAAGATTGTGCGGGCTGGGTTGGTGAATGGGAGAGAGGTCCGAGTGGTGCATCGCGGAGGTTTCAAAGTCAGACAGTGGTCTGGGCCCGTGCGGATCAAGCCTCAGCCCGTTCCGGATTATCTAGACTGGAACATGTATTGCGGGCCCTCCCCACTGAAGCCATTTCATCCCCCGCGTTTCGGAGGGATGCACCGTGGATACTGGGATTACGACGGAGGAGGCCTTGGAGATATGGGGCAGCATGCCCTGGACCCGATTACCTATCGAATGGGTAAGGATGAGACCTCACCTGTTGAGGTCACCGCACATGCGCCGCCGGCGCACCCGGAGGTTGCGGGGATGTGGGGCTGGGTGCGTTTCAAGTATGAGGATGGAGTTGAGCTTGTTCTTGAAAGTGGCGAGTGGGGAGATCCTCATGGTCTGAAAGAAAAGAATATCGGTCGGGAAGATCTAAACGAACAAGAGCGTAAAATCTTCGATGACCTACCCGATGAAGATCCTCTCGTTGGGTTCGGAGATGCGGTGAAGACCAGAGTGCTTGCTGGAGGTCATCCGGAGGTGGCCCACCGGACTGTAAGCCTGATGCACCTTGCCAATGTTGCCTTTCGGACAGGGCGGACAATCAAGTTCGACCCCAAGACCGAAAGAGCTATCGGAGATGAGGAGGCCAATCGCCTGATTGACCAGCCGATGCGAGCCCCTTGGCACTTGTAGGAGATACGTTCACAATTTGAGAATCAACACGTAAGAGCGATGGCTGAAGAAACTAAGACGAAACGGAGTGCATTTGTGGAGCTCCTGCCTCAACTAACTAACAGTAAGTGGGGAGGTATCAGTAAGGAGGATGGCGATGAAATCGTTGCTGCTATTTTCAAGGAGGGAGGCGATGCAATCAGGGAGCTCATCGGGGGGCTGCTAGAGGTCGATAGTGGGGAGGACTGGCAGGAGCGGTTTCTGCTCCACCAGCTTGCGGTGAGCGCAAGTGCGCCCGTCCGTGCCAATGAGTGCAAGTTGCTGACCAAGATCTACGCCTCAGCTGCCCTGGGTGATGGGGCGGCTACGATCCGGAGTTTCCTAGTGCAGCAGTTGCGTTATGTAGCCGGGGCGTCACTGGCTCCTGATCTTGCACCTCTACTCAAGGATGGCGATCCGCTCGTTCTGGATGCTACTGTTGCGACTATGGTCTCAATAGGGAAAGCTACCGAGCCCATCCTTGAGGAAGCTCGCAAGAATGCCCGGGGACATGCAAAAGTTGCCATCACGCACGCGCTGGGCCAGTTGAGCAGGGGTTAGAGACCTATCGGATTCCTTAGCGGAGAAGCAGGTTTTGCGCGGCAATAACATAATGAGTGCGGCCCCATGGATCTCGGTGGTAGGCTCCCTGAATGTAGACCTCACCTTTCGAGTTCCCTCGTTCCCGGCTCCGGGTGAGACCCTGATAGCGGCAGAGGCGGTGACTTCCTTTGGCGGGAAGGGGGGCAATCAGGCGATAGCGGCGAAAAGGGCTGGTGCAGAGGTCCGAATGATCGGGTGTCTTGGCGGCGATGAGGAGGCGAGACAATACCGGGCTCGTCTGGCTGAAGAGGGAGTTGACTGTTCAGGGGTAATGGGAACGAAGGGTCGGACCGGGGTCGCTTCCATCGTGTTGAACGATGAGGGAGAAAACACAATTATCGTAAATCCGGGTGCAAACTTCCAGCTGACCCCTGAGAAGGTCGAAGAGCTCCGACATTTGTTCAGAGGCTCCTCGGTAACCCTTCTTCAACTCGAGTGTCCGATCGAAAGTGTCATAAAAGCGGCGCAGCTGGCCCGGGATGCGGGCTCGATGGTGGTTTTGAATCCCTCGCCTTGGAATCCTAAGGTCATCGAGAGCGATATCCCCTGCGATATCCTGATTCTTAATGAGGGGGAGGCTGCGGCCATGTCATCTGGAGCAATGGATCACTTCCTGCAGAGAGGAGATCGTACTGGGATCGTGACGCGAGGTGAGCTTCCCACCCGGGTCTTTACGGGCGGGAAACTTCAGGAAATTGCCCCTCCAGAGATATCGCCCGTTGATACCGTGGGAGCGGGAGACACCTTTGCGGGTGTTTTTGCCGCCTCGTTTGCGGAGGGAAGAGAGATCCTTGACTCGGTAAGGATGGCTAACTCCGCTGCTGCGCTCGCCACTCTTCGAGAGGGTGCTCAGGAAGCCATTCCAAACAGGGATGCGATTGTAGAGATGATGTTGCGGCAGAATGGATCATTCTGAGGTCGCACTCGGATAGAATGCTGCCGCTTCCAAAATTTAACTTGGTTCGCTCGCATATTCAGGAACTCTGTGGTGTAGCACGATACGAGACTCTCATGAGAATTGTTGTTACTGGCGGTGCAGGATACATCGGAAGCGTTTGCGTTGAGTTGCTATGCAACTCGGGACACGACGTCCTGGTAATTGACAACCTAGGGGAAGGGCATCGCGCGGCTGTCGATCCGAGGGCAAGTCTTGAGGTGATGGATCTAAAGGAGCCCGAGAGGCTGTCAGATGTCCTCAATAGCCATGGATCAGAGGCCGTGATTCACTATGCTGCTGACACTCTGGTAGGAGAGTCGGTGAGTAATCCCGCGAAATATTATCGAAATAACTTGGTAGGAGGATTGAATCTTCTGGAGGCCATGGTCGCCTCAAAAGTTGCGAAGATCGTAGTCTCCTCTACCTGTGCAACCTACGGGGCCCCGGACAAGATTCCAATTGACGAGGGTTGCTCGCAAAGCCCTGTCAGTCCCTATGGGCACTCCAAGCTAGCCTTCGAGGGAATGGTGGGTTGCTTTGCAAGAGCTCATGGAATCGACCCCGTGATTTTTCGCTATTTCAATGCGGCAGGCGCTTCGCAAAATTTCGGGGAGGATCACCGAGTTGAGACTCATCTCATTCCCGTGATTTTGTCCGTTGCGCTTGGCGAGAGGGAATGCGTTGAGGTGTTCGGGACCGATTATGATACCGCGGATGGTTCCGCGGTGCGCGACTACGTCCATGTCGGTGATCTTGCTGAGGCGCACCGCGGGGCGGTCGAGGGGAAGGAGACGGGAGCATTCAATCTAGGAACGGGACAGGGGCACTCGGTGCGGGAAGTCATTGAAGTGTGTCGTGAGGTCACCGGGCACGACATTCCGGTCAAGGAGAGCCCTCGTCGGAAAGGAGATCCGCCGGTTCTCGTCGCCTCCAATGAAAAAGCGGCATCAGCTCTGGGCTGGTGCCCAGAGAAAAACATGCGAGAGATCGTTGTCAGTGCGTGGGAATGGCACCGAGCTCACCCACAAGGCTACGGAGATTGATTGTCTTTTTTAGGTCGCTGCCCCAGGATGGCATTGTTGAACTGACCCCATAAATTAACAGATGATAAAGATGATTCCTGTTGCCCTCGCCCTCTTAGTGGCTCTTGCGGCCTATACGCCTGCCGCGAAGCCTGACGACAAGGCGGCCTCGGCCAAGTCGCTCAGATGTCTCCTTGTTACCGGGGGATGTTGTCACGACTATGCCTTCCAATCTAAAGCTCTTACCCTTGCTTCGGCAGCCAAGGCCGATATCGAATGGACCGTCGTGAATAAGGGGGGGCGGGGAACAAAGGCGCAGATTGATCTTTATGACGATCCGAAATGGGCAACGCGTTATGATGTGGTCGTTCATAACGAGTGTTTTGCTAATACCAAGGACCCCGATTATATCCGGAAGATCGTCAACGGTCACCGGAATGGCACCCCTGCAGTAGTTATTCACTGCGCCATGCACACCTACCGCGCTGCTGAAATCGATGATTGGCGTAGGTTTCTCGGCGTGACGAGCAGGAAGCATGAGCACCAGTCGCGCTATCCGGTCAAGACGGAGAGGGCAGATCATCCGATCATGAAAGGAGTTCCTGCGGACTGGGTTACTCCTAAGGACGAGCTTTACATCATTGAAAAGACTTGGCCGAACACGACCGTGCTGGCGACTTCTAAAAGTGAGAAGACTCAGAAATCTCAGCCGGTATTCTGGTTCAACGAATTTGAAGGAGCTCGGGTGTTTGGAACGACCTACGGTCACACTAACGACACGTTTTCGGATCCTGTCTTCCTTGATTTACTGACTCGGGGAATCCTCTGGTCGGCCGGGAGACTGTGAGGAATGTGGTCAGGCAAAGTGCTCCTTCATCTTCCTGCGGAGAAAGGCGACTGAGCGTTCCAGCTGCTCTGGTCCGTCCACTCCGTCTTCAATGGAGATCCAGCCGCTAAATCCTGCCCTGCTCAGGGTGGAGAAGATTGCGTCGTAATCGTTCATGCCTTGTCCTATTTCCCCGTGAGCCAGACGCTCGGCGTAGCCGGTGACTCCCTCCTCCCTGGCAAGATCCTCGAGGGTGCCGTGTTTCAAGTAGCGATCGCTGGCGTGCATGGTGACCACGTGATGTTTTACTCTGGAGAGAAGTTCAAGGGGGTCCTCGCCGGCCAGAAGGGTGTTGGAAGGGTCGTAGTTCACTCCAAATCCGGGCTGTTCCCCCACGGCCTCCACGAGGTCGCAGAAGATGTCCATGGGCTGGGCAAATTCGGGATGCTTCCAGAATCCATCCTTATAGTGGTTCTCAAGAATGAGGGTCACGCCATGTTCTCTGGCAAAGGGGAGGCAGGCCCGGATGGACTCGGCTGCAAGATCAATGCCTTCTTCCCGGGAAATCTCAGGGCGGCGCTGGCCGCTTAGAACGCGGCAGAAGCTGGCTCCCAGGGCGTGAGCCATTTCGATCCACCTTTTCTCTTTTTCGATTTCCTGCGCCCGGAAAGACGGGTCGAGGTGGGTGAAGTCCGGGGAGCAGCAGAGCATTGGGATTTCGAGTCCCATGTCGTTACAGGTTTGCCGATAATAGCTCCACGATGCAGGATCCTTCAGGTCGGCGATGAGGGGGTAGAGCTCTACTCCATCGACATCCAGCCCGGAGGCAAATTTAAGATAGTCGGGGAGACGCATGGAGCCATCGACGAGGGCATCCAATTCGGCCTTGGGGAAGGTGGCGAGCTTAGGCATGTTTCTGTTCGGGAGAGTTGATGAACGTCGCAGGCGATTAGTTCGAGTTGGAGAGTCCAAAGGAGGCCTGAGATCTTATAATCCGACCTTGTCGGGATTTCTTCCGTGGGCGGGATATTGTTCAAGTTCCACTACGCAGCCACTGACTGGTCCGGTAGCATCGTCGAGCCAGTATACTGCGCCCGCAGCGATTTCCTCGGACATAAGGATACGGCCGGCAGGGGCATAAATCTTAGGAAGTTTGGTGTACCAGTCGGGGTCGAGTCCGTCTTCTTGCTTACGGGCTGATTCATTTTCGGTGAGGACCCAGCCCGGATTGATCTGGTTGACGACCACCCCATAGTCCCGGTGCAGGGTATCTCCGAGATTCCTAGTCAGGGCCATTAATGCCCCCTTAGAACTCGCGTAGGCCGCAAAGTAAGATTCTCCTCCATGCGCATTCACAGATCCGATATTGAGTATCCGCCCCTTATTCCGGGAAAGTTCCTCAAGAGCGGACTGGATAAGGAGGAATGGTGCCCGCACGTTTATGGCGTAGGTCCAGTCCCAGGTTTCGAGACTCATGTCGGCAGGCTGATTCCGGGTAACCACCCCCGCATTGTTGACCAGGCCGTCGAGTCCTCCGAGTTCCCGGATGGAGGCCTCAATAAGCTGGGACGGAGCGTTGGGGTCGGAAAGGTCGGAGACGTGCCACGGGGCTCCATCCAGTTTGGAGGAGGTTTCACGGGCGAGATCCTCCTCCAGTCCATGGATCATCACGCGCGCACCCTCTCGGACGAATTGTTGTGCGATGGCTCTACCGATGCCGGTGGTGGAACCGGTGACGAGGATACGTTTATTTTCTAGCCGCATGGTAAGTTGGTTGAATGAAAGCGGAATCAGGAGGTGCCATGTATCTGCTGACAGATCATTTTAAGGGACTCCTCCACATCTCCGGAGGCTGTCTGGAACGAGTCGGCGTCAATGGTGAGGGGAGCGCCGAGAACAACCAGGGGGGCGCCATACGAGGGGCAGGCGACGGCCTGTTCGATGGTTAATCCACCTACTGCCTGGACGGGAACGGACACGGCTTCGACCACCTCTCTTAACTGGTCAAGCGGGCTGGGCATGCGGTGGCCGGCAGCGGCAATCCCGCGGCGTTCATCATAGCCGATGTGGTGGACGATGTAACCGCACCCAAGGTCCTCAAGCTGGCGGGCTCCTTCAATCATGTCGGGGCAGCCCAGATTGTCACCCATTACCCCGATCCCGTAGTCCTTCCCACATTGAACCACGCATTTGATCGTCTCAGGGTGTGCTCGGGCCATGACGACCACATGGGTTGCTCCCGCCTTGGCCATCATCTCGGCTTCAAGGTAGCCTCCGTCCATTGTTTTCAGATCGGCTATGATGGGCGCGTCCGGGAAGTTTTCACGAAGTGTGCGCACGGACCTCAGCCCGTGGGCAAGCAGGAGTGGCGTGCCGGCCTCGAGCCAATCTACGCCGGACCTTAGGGCCATGGCTGCGGTCTCTATAGCCTCGTCAAGGTCGATAAGATCGAGGGATATTTGAACGGTAGGTTTGTGCATCCGGCTTGTGAGCTCTAAGGCCTGGGTTTTGAAAGTCAAAGATGCAAAGGCTGGGGCCCTATCCTCAAGAGAAAATATATGAAGGGGCTGTATTGGAGGCGTGATGGTTGAGTGCGGATCTGCGAATGGCAGGCTGCTTCAGGGTTCTGGTATTTTGGTTGATTCGCTCGGATCTATCCTTGCGCTCAGGATGGGCAGGAGCAGAATCGGCTTTGTTACCCCCGATTATACGAAATGGCTCAGGCAATAATGGATCCGGACGAGGTCCGGCGGTTCGCCAAGGAACTCAAACGATTCAACGATGAGCTTCAAGTGAAGGCCTCGTCCTTGCAATCCCGGTTCACAGGCTTGGGAGATACCTGGAAAGACCAGGAAAATCAGAAATTCGCAGAGGAATTCGTCGGCACTATGAAGGCGCTGCGAAAATTCATCGAAATCTCGGAGAAACATACTCCTTTCCTTCTGCGCAAGGCTCAGAGAATTGAAGAATATCTCGATCAGCGGTAGCCCTT